>JAALOO010000262.1_pt1 | contig 49250 bp, 40 predicted proteins | sample 7257641 | NCBI WGS metagenome assembly JAALOO01 (sample SAMN14085613, study PRJNA598686) | mite metagenome | biome: ENVO:01001000; feature: ENVO:01001002; material: ENVO:01001226; isolation source: single female mite from University of Michigan culture on fish food culture... ...
CGTCTCCCCCCCGTTTTTTTTATTTACGCTATTTACACCGCTACGTATATCGTCAGTACCCCTGGTTAGTAAAATTTTGCCTAAGCCAGGCTGACAGGGTCGTATCAGTCGCCTGTACTAGCGGCGTCAGCTGTGTTTGTTGTCATTTCTCTCTGGAGAAAAATAAATCTATCGTTGGCCGCCCTGCTGTTTGGATTTTGTCGCTCTTTGTTGACGTTGTTTGCTCGTCGTTGGCGAAACTCTTTTCAATTTCTCAGTGTTTGTACAACAGAAGAAAATGTCTGACCATAAGCAGCAGGATGAAACTTATGATATGTACGACGAGTTTGATTGTGAGGTCGAAGAAGGGACCAAGACAATGGAGGTGAAAGAAGAGGAAGAAAATTCGGAGACTGATTGCTATGTTTTGGAAAGTGATGATGATCAATCAGCAGGAAATGGTGAGTGGATAGTTCTCTTTTTATACTTTTTACTTTACTCATGTAACTTTTTTTTGTAGAATCAGTGATCAAAACTGAAGATCAGTCTGAAACTTCAATTGATATGTACGATGACGAGTTTCATGAGCGCCTGGAACAGGATTTTTATGCCAACAATAATGCCAATGAAACGAGCGAAGCAGTGAGCGTCAACGAAGAACACGGAACGGATTCTGATTCCACTGAAATTGATGAGGATTATGCAGCTTTCGGTGGTGAGTGGGCAGTGTTTCTTTGCTTCTTTCTTCTGATTTATACTTTCCATTTTTCAGAATCTCAGCAAAACACCGAACCAGTGGTCAACCGTAGCTCGAGCAGTGCATCAGGTGAACAACAGCTGAATGGTCGTCGGAGAAGAGCTAAAAACCACAGGTGTCAGCAGTGCGACAAAAGCTTTTATGATTCATCTACTCTCAATCGACACCAGCTGGTGGTACACACTGGCATTCGAAAGCACCAGTGCCCAACATGCTCTAAATCATTTGGGCAGAATGATCATCTCAATCGACACCAGCTTGTTCACACTGGCATTAAAGCGCACAAGTGCCCAACATGCTTCAAATCATTTGGGCAGAAGGGTCATCTCAAACAACACCAACTTGCTCACACTGGTATTAAAGCTTACCAATGCACAACTTGCTCCAAATCATTCAGCAGGCTTGATACTCTCAAGACACACCAACTGATTCACACTGGTATTCGAGCTTACAAATGCCCAACATGCTCCGAATCATTTGGGCGGAAGGGTGATCTCAAGACACACCAACTGGTTCACACTGGCACACGAGCGCACAAGTGCCCAACTTGCTCCAAATCATTTGGGCTGAAGAGTACTCTCAAGATGCACCAGCTTGTTCACACCGGCATACGAGCGCACAAGTGCACAAAATGCTCTAAATCATTTGGGACAAAGAGTGATCTCACCAAACACCAACGATTTGTTCACAGCGACTCTAGACCCTTTCAATGCTCCATTTGTGAAAAGACGTTCAAAAGGAAAAGTGATTTCAAAAAACATCTTCAAACTCAGCACCAGCAGTAGTGTCGCACTACTTTGCCGTCTGCTCAGCTGCAATCTTTCCTTCGGTGAAATCATTAGCTGTCATCGATGATGTAACGTCTACCAACATAGCATACAGTTTTATCAATACTATCTTACGAATTTTCACACCGAACACGATTTTAACTCAACATTACAAATAAAGTTTTTATTTGAAAAATTTTTCCTTTGCAAATCATTCAAAAGATGATGCAAATGATGCAAATCTCTGTTGTAACTTTTAAAAAAGTTGACAGTTTCCAAATCTGTTTGACGACCATTTTGTCACGATCGTTTGTCACGTACTCTATGAATCTGATCAGTGAAAAAAACGTGCTCAGGTGACCGCTTGGAAGGCTGCTGCTGCTACTCACTTCTGTTTGGATTCTGTCGCCCTTTGCTAACGTTGTTTTCAGTTGTGGGGTCCAAAATTCTTTCCAATTTCTCAGTGTTTGTACAACAGAAGAAAATGTCTGACCATAAGCAGCAGGATGAAACTTATGATATGTACGACGAGTTTGATTGTGAGGTCGAAGAAGGGACCAAGACAATGGAGGTGAAAGAAGAGGAAGAAAATTCGGAGACTGATTGCTATGTTTTGGAAAGTGATGATGATCAATCAGCAGGAAATGGTGAGTGGATAGTTCTCTTTTTATACTTTTTACTTTACTCATGTAACTTTTTTTTGTAGAATCAGTGATCAAAACTGAAGATCAGTCTGAAACTTCAATTGATATGTACGATAATGAGTTTCATGAGCGTCTGGAACAGGATTTTTATGCCAACAAGAATGTCAATGAAGCGAGCGAAGCAGTGAGTGTCAACGAAGAACACGAAACGGATTCGGATGCCACTGAAATTGATGAGGATTATGCGGCAATCAGTGGTGAGTGAGCAGTGTTTATTTGTTCCTTTTGCCTAACACTTTTCATTCTGCAGAACTTCAGCAAAGCACCGAACCAGTGGTCAGCCGTAGCTCGAGCAGTGCATCAGGCGAACATCAGCTGAATCGTCGTCGAAGAACTAAAAAACACAAGTGTCCGCAGTGCGACAAAAGCTTTAATCGTCCATTTAATCTCAAACAACACCAACTAGTGCACACTGGCATTAAAGCGCACAGGTGCCCAACATGCTCTAAATCATTTGGGCTGAAGAGTCATCTCAATCGCCATCAATCAGTTCACAGCAACTCTCGGCCATTTCAGTGCTCCATTTGTGAAAAAACGTTCAAAAGTAAACTTGGTTTTAAAAAACATCTTCACACTCAACATCATCAGCAGTAATCTTGCACCTTTGCCGTACTGTAAAGCCATCTTTCCTTCGGTAATTCATCTTTAGCTCTTTTCCATTGTTTAATTACTACATACATTGCAAACTTTTTTGTCAACACCTTCTCACTAGTTTTTACGCCATTTTCACTCAACACAACTACCAATAAAAATTTCCTATTTAAGCTTCATCCAAGTTGCCTAAACACATTCAAAAGATGATGCAAATCTCTGTTGTAACTTTCAAAACAGTTGACAGTTTTCAAATCTATTAGACGGCGATTTTGTGACGATCGTTTGTCACGTACTGTATGAGCATGAGAAGTGAAAACACGTGCTCAGGTGACCGTTTAAGTAGCCGCTGTTGCTGTTCACTTCTGTTTGGATTCTGTCGCTCTTTGTTGACCTTGTTTTCAGTTGTGGGCAAAGCTTTTTCCAATTTCTCAGTATTTGTACAACAGAAGAAAATGTGTGACCCTGAGCAGCAGGATGAAACTTATGATATGTACGACGAGTTTGATTGTGAGGTCGAAGAAGGGGCCAAAACAATGGAGGTGAAAGAAGAAGATGATTTGGAGACTGATTTCGAAGTTTTGGAAAGTGATGATGATCAATCAGAAGAAAACGGTGAGTGGGCAATTCATTTTTATACCTTTTACTTTACTCATGTGACTTTTTTTGTGGGAATCAGTGATCAAAACTGAAGATCAGTCTGAAACTTCAATTGATATGTACGATGACGAGTTTAATGAGCGCCTGGAACAGGATTTTTATGCCAACAATAATGCCAATGAAACGAGTGAAGCAGTGAACGTCAACGAAGAACAAGAAACGGATTCGGATGCCACTGAAATTGATGAGGATGGTCATTCAGCAGTCAGTGGTGAGTGGGCACTGTTTATTTGCTTCTTTCTGTTGACTAACACTTTTCATTTTGCAGAATCTCACCAAAACACCGAACTAGTGGTCAACCGTAGCTCGAGCAGCGCAACAGGTGAACAACAGCTGAATGGTCGTCAAAGACGAGCTAAGAGCCACAAGTGTCAGCAGTGCGACAAAAGCTTTCCAACTCCATATAATCTCAATCGACACCAACTAGTGCACACTGGCATTCGAGAGCACCAGTGCCTAACATGCTCCAAAGCATTTGGGGAGAAGGGTCATCTCAAGCTACACCAAGTGGTTCACACTGGCATTAAAGCGCACCATTGCCCAACATGCTCCAAATCATTTGGACAGAAGGCTACTCTCAATCGACACCAGCTGGTGCACACTGGTATACAAACTTACCAGTGCCCAACATGCTCCAAATCATTTGGGGAGAAGGGTACTCTCAAGAAACACCAACTTGTTCACACTGGCATCCGAGCCTACAAGTGCCCAACATGCTCCAAATCATTTGGGCAAAAGGGTACTCTCAAGCTACACCAGCTTGTTCACACTGGCATTAAAACGCACCAGTGCACGATTTGCTCTAAATCATTTGCGAAAAAGAATAATCTCATTTCACACCAAGCAGTTCACACCGACTCTCGACCATTTCAATGCTCTATTTGTGAAAAAGCGTTCAAATGGAAGCGTGGTCTCAAAAAGCATCTTCAAACTCATAATCAGCAGTAATCTCGCACCTTTGCTGCACTGTAAAGCCATCTTTCCTTCGGTAATTCATCTTTAGCTCTTTTCCATCATTTAATGACTACATACATAGCAAACCTTTTTGTCAACACCTTCTCACCAGTTTTTACACTGAACACAGTTTTAACTCAACATCACCAATAAAGTTTCTTTTAAACAGTTTATCCGCTGCAAATTCATTCAAGAGATGATGTGCAGATTGCTCTCTCTCTTTATTCGGAAAAGAACAGAATTGTTCAGCAGAAAACAAAGCTGTGATTTGTTTACTTCAAACAAAAGAAAAAGACAAATTGAGTTTAAATGGACTTTTTTCATTCCAAGACCAGATCTCCTCCTCCTCGACTCACTAGACAAAGATCCTCGCCCTCCAAAAGTGCTCGCACGTCTCTCGGTGGACGTTCTCCAGCAGGTGGAAGGTGCTGTCGAGGGCCATCACAAAGCTCGATCCATTTGCCTGGGCAGCCTCTGGCCACTGAACGTCGCCGCCTCCGCCGGCGGCGGCCATTTTTTCGTCCCGGGCAAAGCTCGCCCAGCTGTCGCGGATCGCCCGGCTCACCGCCCGGTCCGCCTCCGCCCGCTGGGCGGCGATGGTGAAGAGGCTGAAGAGGTCGTCGGCGTGGCAGACGGTGCCCGCCGCCCAGCCCTGCTGACAGGCGCGCATGATGTGCACTGCTGCCGGTCGGGTGAGGAGCCAGGCGTAATGTGATGGTCCAGATACGTTTTGGCCACCCAAGGTAGGCCTGATGAACTGGCTCCCGAAGAGGAAGGTCGGACAGGTGATGGAGAAGTCGCCGTACGCCTGGTTGATCACCTCTCTGGAGGAGGGGGAGGGGAGGGGTGGGTGGAAATAGCAAAATAGAACTCGTTAGAAAGAAAAAGGTGATCAAAAGGAAAAGAAGGAATGTAAACAAACCTAAAGTCGTTCAAGCTGGAGTTGGCCGAAAGATTCGCCCTCTGAAGGTAAAACTCCGCTGCCTCGGGACCGAAACGAGGACCGATCAGTTGGATAATGTACTCTCGGGTTGAGTTGAAGGTCAACAAGTCCTCAACAGGCAGGCTGTCATTGTTCAGCTCGGGAAAGCGGCCCAGCGCCATGCCAAAGCCCTCGTCGCGGACGGTGCCAAAAAGCAGCTGCACTTTGGTGTTGAATTCTTCGTTGAGCAGCAGGTCGATTGGGCGCCTGGGCAGCAGCTCATCGCCGTAAACGGGCCCTAGCGAGACGCCCGAGTCTCGGGTGGCGTTGAGCAGCTCCTCGGTGGAACACCTGCGTAGGCAGCCGCTGAGCAAGGTTTTAGGATTCTTTTCCTCTGGCGGACAGCCCGGAACGTAGGCGGCAATTTTCTGCACATTTTCCAAAGCCTCTTCAACACTTGGCGGCGAAAGGAGGACCCCAGACTGGAGGATGGCCCGACTGAAGAGTCCAGCGCTCAGAGGAGATAACAACAGGCCGCTGACGGCCATCGAGCCGGCGCTATTGCCGAAGATCGTCACCGAATCCTTGTTGCCGCCAAAGTGGCCGATGTTCTCGGCGATCCAGCGCAACCCGAGGAGCTGATCGTGCAGGCCGAGGTTGCTCACCGCTGCTGCTGCTGCTGAAGACGAAGATGAAGATGAAGAAGTAGAACCCAAAAAACCGAAGGCATTCAGTCGGTAGTTGACGGTAACGACGATCACGTCGCCTCGGTGGGCGAGGTAGCGGCCATCGTGGATGCCCTCGAAGATGGAGCCTAAGGTGAGAGGTTAGAAAGAAGTTAGATGAACTGTTTTTTAAAGATTCTAAAAAGCTTTTTTCCCTTACCGTACATGAACGCTCCGCCGAAGAAGTAGACCATCACCGACCGGTTCGACCTTGGCTCCATCCGGCTCCAGATGTTCAGGTAGAGGCAGTCCTCGCTGTAGGTAGTGGAGGTGTACGTCTTCTGCGGAGAGTCGAGGCCCAGCTGAGGGCAGTTGTCACGTGGGAGGATGGCGTCGTAGATTGGCGGCTCCTTATCATCGCCATTTTCCTGATTTTCGATTTTCGAAATCAGCTGCGCCTTTTCGAAGCGCCTCGCCATGGCGTAGCGGACGGCCTGGTAGAGGAAAACCTTGCCACCATCACCACCACCACCTTCTTCAACAGCCTCCACCGTACCGCGAATTCGACCTTGAGGCAGCCGGATCGTGGGCGCGTACTGGAGGTTTCCGTTGAAGGCGAAGATGAAGAGGAGGACGCCGAGGGCGGTGGCGGATCCGATCACCGCCACCACGATCAGAGAATGCTTCATCGTGAATGTCATCCTTTTTTTCAATTTGATGGTCATCAAAAGGTGAGTTTTGTTTGTTTGGTGTGCTCGTAAACACAATCAAAGCGTTGGGAAAGTCCTCGATTTTGAGTCCTGCTGCTGCTGCCAAACAGCTCTCTGCTGCTGGCTATCTTTTTGGGTTTCCTTCTCTCCTATCATTTGGGTTGCCAAGCTGTCTGGTGGTGGTCATAAACAGGACAGCGGTTGTTTATGGGTTTTAAAATCAGTGTTGGTTGGACTTTGACGCTAATGGAATACTTTAGTATTTATTTTTATCAATTGTACAGAGTTATGTCATCACGGACAAATAAACTCATTGCAAAAAGAGTACTTTGCAACGATTAAAATTTTTCTAAAAAATAATCAATCTACCAGGGCCCGGGACACTGCTGAAAAAGGCAATCTTTTTTTGTCAGGTTGCAAAACAGGCAAAAACAACAATTTGCAGTGGGGTAATCAATAGTTTCAGCGGCTAAAAAATGTACTCGCTCACTGACTGACTTTCGCGGATATTAATTATTAAACGCAGTTGATGGCTTTATTTTTCCATTTTTATTTTATTAAAAATGACTTTACACTTGAACCTAATGTCTTTAGAGTTCAGCAAGAAAGAGAGAGTCTATCTGTCATAGAAGAACTATTTTTTAATTTTTTTTATTCAAATAACTAAAAACTTTTTAAGCTTTCAGTCACCTTTTTGACACTATTTGTTGCAACTTGCAAGTAACAACAACAACAAAAGCAATGCAGTACCGCCTCATCTACGCTGAACTCCGGCGAAAGCTTCAACTGAGAAAAACCTCTTCAGCAGAAGACGTCTTCAGCACCTCACCGGCACTTCTCAAAGCCTACCTTGACCTTCTGCTGAGCGGTTTCTACTTTACCCGCGGCCTTTTGCTGGTGATTTTACATCGAAAAGAAGCTAATCCATCATCCTCCTCCTCTTACGCCCTCCACGACCCGATCGGCTTCATCGTCCACCAGACGAAGATAGACCACTTCATCCTCAGCTCTATCACTCTGCTGATCTTCTTCTCCATCCTCTACCAGGCCGCCTTCATTCGCTCTGATAAGCGGCAGCTCGTCTGGGCGCTGCTGGAGGACATTCTCATCCGCTCGGCGGACCTTTACCGCCGAAGCGTCGAAGTGGCTCATACTAAGTCGAATCGAGTTCAGGTTATTCATTATCCACCAAATCGAATCCCAGTTATTCCAAAGCGGAAACAGCTCCACATTCACCCGCTGGCAAAGCTAATTATCTCCCTCCAGGAGCGGGTACTTCCGCCCTCGATTCGTCTGCAGCTCTCCAAGCTGACCAAGTTTGCCCTCTCCGAGCGGCGAAAGTTGCACTACTTTCCGCTGCTGAAGAGCCGAAGCAAGTTCTACCTGGCCACTGTGATTTCTCTCCTAGAACTGGAGTTCTTTATTCTCGTTTGGCCGTTTAGTAAGTGAAAACATTTCCGTTTCCGCAAAAATCTAAAACACTTTGTTTTCAGTTCTTATCGCCACTGTGATGCTCTTCGTCACCGTCGCCTACGCCAGCCACTTCTTCCCTTTCTACTCCTATCCGTTTTTGCTGGTCGACTTTCTCCTCCTCTTCTACACGCTCTTCATCCTCTACGGGCCCGTCTCCTTCACCTTCATCTTCTTCATGGTGGCCTTCAACTCGACCCTTCTCCTTAGCTTTTGGGAGCTCAACCGACGGCTGAGAAAGCTACTGGCTAGAAGCTATCAAAATAGTCATCATCTAAGCTGCTCCACCGCCTTCTTCACCGCCTTCCACGCCGTCCACAACCGACTAGTGTTTTACCTGCTGCAAAGCAATCGGCAGTTCCTTGCGGACATGTTCTTCATCGGCGCCCTCTGTCTCCCTCCGGTGAACATCCTCTGGGTGGACCTCTTCTACTTCAACCGCAACCACATGACCACCATCATTCAGGTGCTGCTCTTCTGCGCCATCTTTGCGCAGCTTTTCGCCGGGGCCTACGTCGTTTTGCCGGCGCTTTTTATTCCGGGGGCGGTGCATCAGTCGGCCAAAGTAGTCCCTAGGGTGCAAATAGCCACAGTCCCGACCGGAAAGGGCCTGCACCACCTGCACTGTAAGCTACGGTTGATGGCCTTCTACGAAGCGGTCAATGTGGCGAGGAGGGTGAACATCAGCGTCGGCCCCCTGGCCCCCTTCAGCAGTCGGCTGCTGGTTGAGGTTTGTGGGGATTCGATAAGAGGAATTGATAACAAAATTTTGATAACATTTTATAACTAGTTTCTCTACTCCTACTTCACCTACCTGATGATGGCCGCCAGCTTTATCAATGCTGAAAAATAGTTGAGCAAAGTTTTGTAAGAGTTTGATTTTCCTCTTCTAGATGACGTTCCAAGCAGCTCTCATTTTTACTTTTCTCATTTATATTTTGTACAAAAAACAAATTAAACAGCAAATCAATACCGCTAAAAGACCATTAGTCAGGGAAATCAGAGAACAAATGTGAGAAAACAATAAAAATGGTAAAAATAGCAATTTTTTTCCTGAAAATATCGGAAACTGGCAGAATTCAATTGCCAAAAATAGGTTTGGTTTTGACCAAAGTTTTTTTCTTTTTATCAAGTGCTGTACCTTACTACCAGAAAGTTGTAACTAGGAGCAACAAAAAGCGAAAAATTGTGACGTAAGTGTGAAGGTGTACCTACCTAGGTTAACAATTTAGTCCCATTGGTCCTAAAATATGCACAGCAAACACAACAAAGAAAACTAAATTCATCAACTCTAATTTTTGCCCCACTTTTATTAATTAGTTTATTTTGGTAAATATACTGAACAAAGAATTAATAGTGTTTTTCATACAGTAATTACCTATGCAACAAATAACGAGGCAGCAACAAAATTCCACACACAATTTTGATTATAACTTGATCCTGAAAAAAGTAAAAGCTTTACTTAAAAAATTTATTACAAAATCGATTTTACGCACTGACTAAAATGATTTGCTAGCACTGGCACTGGCACGCAAAGCCATAAATTAAAATTAAAATCAATTTTAAACTTATGCAGAACTGCAAAATTCACCGGAAAAAATGCTGTTGACTTTCTTGACTGTCTACGCTTACCGAACGAATTGAGAACCGAAACACATTAATTACAAAAAGTTTTAACATGAAAAACTAACAAACAAACATTTTTTTCACTGTTAGGTAAACACCTTATTTACTCTTATTTAAAAATGTACAAACTGTAGAAAACACTTTTATAACTTCGCTTTTCACCCCAACAAAAATGATGCCAGAATAAATTAAGGTCCTTTCTTAGGTAACACTACACTGAAATGATTGCCAGCACAACACAACCCCCGTCTCTGTTAATTCTCCCCTTCTGTTCAAATATTTGCTGCTCAAAAGAGAGAGAGAGAGAGAGAGAGAGAGAGAGATAGGATGAATTGAAAAGAAGAGGAAGAAGGAAGTGTACATAAGGAGAAAAACTGTATGTCTTTGAATTTTTTTTAAGCTCAATTCAGCAGGAATAATGCCTGATCAGACGCGTTTCATCTTAGCTCGTCGTCGTCGTCGCCGTCATCATCATCATCATCAACATCATCATCATCAACAGCACTAGATGACTAAGGTGACCTTAGCAGCGAACCGTTTGAATCGATTTTTTTCCTTTGAATTTAGTTGTGCTGCTCACAAAACACACCTGGGCTCAGCAAATTAAGTTAGAGTGTGTGTGTGCCTTCAAAGGAAAGGAAGAAAGAAGGTACAATTTACTCATTGCTCAGGCAGTTAATTCTCGCTCCCTTGCTTTCCCTCTCTTTCTCTCTCCCTCTGACTCGGTCTGTTTGTCATCTTTTCTATTCCCTCTTCTCTCCTGGTCGCCAGGTGCAACGTCAAGCAAACAGACGCCAAACAAGCAGGCCAGACTTCTTCTTCTTCTTCTTCTTCTTTAGGAGAGAAAAGAGAACAGTCCTTTTGGGTCTTCTCTGTTTTCACCCCCGACAGACTTACTTTCTGCCTACTTCATCAGCAGGCAGGTTACCTGTACACACACATTAATTTCTGGCAGACATGATGGCCTTCTTCTGCCTCTTCTTCCTCTTCTGCTGCTGATTTGAAAAGTTTCAATTTTTAAAAGTGCTTCAGTATTATTCTGGCAGCAGCAGAAGCTGTGGTGGTTGCTGTCGCCTAGCAGAAAAGAAGTTCATCGATTGATTCTCTATTCTCTTCAGCAACAACACTGCAAATTCAATTTTGCTGTACAGTGTTTTGCAAATATTTTTGGACATCTAAAAAATCTCATTTTTATCAAGATGACCACCAACAGCAGCAGCTGCGAGTACTACTCCAGCTACTCGGCGAAGAAGGGCGCCTTCCAGTGCACCGAAAAGTGGTTCCGGACGGTGCAGTCGGCGCTGCTGCTCTTCATGATCTTCTGCTTCATTGTACGACTTATTATTTTCATTTCCTAAAAACTTCCAAAATATTTAAACTTTTTTTTTTTTTTTTATTTCAGTTCTACATGATCACCGTAGGCATCGACATCGCCAAGCTCTCCGCCCAGCTGCCCCTCCTCCTTGTCAGTCTCTCACTGGACGGCCTCGCCATGGCCTTCATCATCCTCGGCGTCCGCGGCGTGGCCCTCGAAATTTGGCCCTACGTCCTCGCCTTTGACCTGGCCATCGTCCTCGTCACCGTCGGCCACGGCGTCACCTTCGCCTTCCGCCACAGCGGCCTCAATGCGGCCAACTTCTTCTTTGACGCCTCCCTGGCGAAACTGGCCATCCTCTACACCGTCCTCCTCTGTCGATTTGAGAAGCTCAAACCGGCCGACTACGATGTACGGCTTCGGGCAGCTGGGGCCAGTTCTGCGGCTGCTTCAGGTGCGAATAAAGATGGAGTTAGCAGCGGTGGAGTTAATGGAGTTCCCGGAGAAGGTGATCAGCTGACGCAGATGAGCGACGCCGCCGTCACTGAGATTACTGGAGTTGGACATACGGGTAAGAGTTTTGGGATTTTGATTGAAATTTTTTTTAATAACTTTAAATTTTTTTGAATTAGGCATGGAACTCTCTGATGTCATCGTGGAAACGGCCGCCACCTCCACCAAGGCTTAATAGACAACAACAGCAACAAAATGTTTGGAAGGTAAAGGAGTTTTTGAGGTTTTGAGCAAAAAGCGATTTCTCTGCTGATGAGAGGTTTTGCCTGCTTTTGTGGTTTGAAAAAAGCAAAAACAGTGTATTTTAGAAAAATGTAGAAACTGTGTTCCCACCATCGAAAACCAAATAATAATCTTCTAGTCGCTAATTTGTGTTTGAATGTTAATTTTCTCAACTTGATACTCTTAAAATACTAAACATTAAATTCATTATAATGAATCATTATAATTATCGTTCTTGTTTAAAAGCTTTCATTATGCTTTGTTTATTGTGTTGTTTAACTTATCATTATTATTAGTGGTAGTAAAGTACAGTGCTTGGTACACAAAAAATGTATGTGTTTGTGTTTGTTTAGTCGTAATATAACAGACAAGTTTTGTAGTAAAAGAAGAAGAAGATTTGAGTGACCTTCAGGTAATTATAATTATCATCAAATTAAAGAGTTTAGAGCTGGTTTGTTGGTTGGTTTGTTCGCAGTGATTTGAACTCAGTCGTGGACTTGGATTTGTGTTTATATTTTTGTTTGTACAGTGTTTGTTAGTGTGGGTTTGTGTTTGGAAAGAGGTTCTTTGGACCTTCAATCTCAGATCAGTTTTGTAGCAGTTCGTAAAACATTAATTGTTGTTGTTCCGCCTGCCTGGAAATGGATCGCTGCTTGTAAAGAAAGCACAGAATCAAAAGTGTAAAAAAAGTGGATTTTGAGTCAAGTCTGAGTGGTATGAGTAGTGAATGTGAAAGTGAATGTGAAAGTGAAAGTGAAAAATGAATGAAAAGTTTGCAAGGAGTTTGAAGTCAAATGAACACGGAGCCAGCACACAACACAACAGTGTGAAAAATAAAAAAATAAAAATGAAAAAGAAAGAAAGAAAGAATGTGTTTACAAAAAGATGAAGAAGTGGTTGGCTTGCTGCTGAAAAGTTCAGTTGAAATCCCGAGCAAAAAATGCAGAATATTCTGGAAGATAAATACAAAAAATGACTGGATCTGCCTGCTGGACCTCAAACTGAACAAAATTGAAGATGAAGAGGCGGTTTGGTGACAAATCTGTGCAGAATAAAACAAAAATTAGTCAAACTTAAAATAATGAAAAAGCTTTTTTAAACAATGTCAACACTTACACCTCACCAAAAAATCGCTCACCTTCACCAATGACTATGATCAATTACACAGATTATTTTACATTATCATTATGAAACAACATAACACATTGTACACTTTCAGACGTTCCTGAAAGGCGACCCCGGCGCAGAGCTGCCAATAGAAGAGGAGGTGCTCTTTTTGTTTCCCGGCTTGCCGCCACTATTTACACCTACTCCACCTCCGCCGCCAACATAAACTCCCGCAATGTTGGAGTGAAAGTTGCGATTGCTGTAGGAGTGAAAGCCTGCTGTTGCCTTTCCTCCTACTCCAATAAAAGCTGGTGCTGGAATACCTCCACCGGAAACTCCACCACTTCCTCCTCCTCGACTGCTCGTCTCCGAGTTGAGATCATCCTCGTCGCCGTCGTCGTCGGAGGCGGACAGATACCGGTCATCACTTGACTCGAGTATCCTCCTCGTCAGCTTCAGCGACACCGAGTACAGAATGGCGGAGAGGGAGATGAAAAGGAGGGACTTGGCAATGTACAGCCAACTGACTTCAGCTAGTGAGGAGGAGGAGGTTGGGAGTTTGTTCAAGGACGTAGGAGGTGTGGTGAAGGAGTTGGAGTTTCGACCTAGGTAAAAATAGCATTTTTAGTTCAAAATCTAGTTAAAAACTTCATAAGTACTTTACCTTCAATCGCTGTACTATTTGAATTATCTTCATCACCCTCAACCACCAAATCATAAGCAGATTCAAAGGGGTTCGCAGTCGAGGCTACAACCGTTCCAGAGAGGTGAACTCCGACGGAAGTTCCAGAACTTCCGTGTGAGGCGGCCTGCAGCTTGCTGATCACCTCCCACAGCGTCCCGCAGAGGGCCATGAAGATGACAAAGAGAAAGACAATCAACGTGGACATGTAGAAGTTGAGGAGGCAGTTGTGCTGGTGGTGGACCTTCGAGGTGGCCGGCGAGAGGCTGCCCCGGAGCGTGCCGACGATGCCCAACAGGCTGACCAGAATCGTCGCCGCGGACATCAGAAAGAGGACAATCTCCTCACCTTCCACCCGATTAATCTGCTCCGCCAGCGAGTGCCCCAGCTGGCTGACCACCTCGTCCGGCGCCGGAGGACTTCCGTTCTGACTTCCTTGACTTCCGTTTCCGGTGGTCGTCTTTTCCGCCTCCTCGATGATCCGCTCAATCCACGGGTTGTAGTGGACGACGAGGATCACTGCGGCGACGGTCAGAGAGATCAGTTGGAGGGTGACGAGGGAGATGCGGACGATTCGAAGTGTTTTTGCCATGGTTTTTGTAGGGTGAAAAGAGGGTGAAAAGAGGGTTATGAGGTGAAGTGAGGTGATGAGTGGTTGGTTGAGTAGTTGGAGATCAGAAAATTGAGGAGTAGGAGGAGTTGAGGGGATTCAGTGTATGTTTTGTTGAGCAAAAAGTTTTTTGGTAGGTTTTTGCTCGATATGGTTGAAGAAGAAGGTTGAAAAGGAAAAGGTTTGGCTGGAAGGTGGCTCAGCTCATGGTGAGCGACTTATGGCAGCCATTTTTCTTCGTCATCTTTTGTCAAGTTTTTCTGTATTGTACAAGCGTTGTACACAACTCTGCTGCGACTTCTGTTCCTGCACTTCTGCTGCTGCACTTCCACTGTTGACCATTTACATCAGAGCCGATTTGAGTTCGATTGAGCACAGCAGAGGCCTCTTGCAGAAGTTGATTCTATTCTTAGACTTGGAATGTTCTTTTATTTAGTCGCTTTCCTTCGTTGGCGACTGACGGAAAGACGTTTTCTCTTGCTCTATTAGATCAGTAAAGTGAATTTCAGTCTGTTAGTTAGAGTCGGTTCTGAGTTCAATTGACGTAGGAGTTTCTGCTTTTAGTTTGTTTGAGTTGTAGGTCAGAGCAAAAGAGAGAAGAGCAGGGAAAATCGATGAGGAGGGTTCTGAAATTGAAGCAGAGGAAGGAAGAAGAAGAAAAGTCATTAATTTTTTAATGTTGTGTGTGTTTGTGCGGTTGGCAACTGTTTTAATAAATGGTAGCAAAAAATAAAATTAGAAAATGCAAAGCGCAGAAACGGGTGAAGCAAAGCAAAGAAAAGGCGTGCAGTTAATTAAAAATGCAGTCAACTTCTACTTTTTCTCTATTTGCTGGCGCTTCTCAATGAGACTTTTGCGTGATGTACCTCTCTTCGTCGTTTTTTGTGTAACAATGTTTTAAACAAGCAACTTTTGGTGGCAAAATTGTTGAAAACAAAGTTGTGTGACTCAGAAAGAAAGAGAGAAGAGGAAGAAGGCGATTGACACTGCAGTCTCTAGAGGACAAATGTCACTAACTAGCTCCTAAGAAGCTTCCGATTTCGCACTGATAATCAAAGTAAACTGCTGATAAAAAACAAGTAAATGTTACCATCTCTTTTCTCTCTCCTCAAATACATCCTCAAAACGAGGAAAAGTACCACAGTGGTGGCAATTTACTTGCCACTGCTGCTGCTGATTTTTCTGCTATTTACCTGCTTCAAATTGCTGTTGTGGTGGCGGTGGTGAAGTGAAATGAAATTGATTGTCAGTGAGTCACAAAAACAGTTTGCAGTTGGCAAGAGCGAACATTCAGTCAGTCACATTTAAGGAAGAGAAAGGACAGGCACAGACGTCTGAAAAAACAACGACGACAATGATGATCAGTCGTCACTTGACCGTGAAAAGGTGCTGTCTTTCTAAATAATAATAGATTTGTGTGGTTGCCGGCAGAGAAAACACACACAACTGGAAAAAAATTTTATAAGAAAAGACAGACTCAAGTTTATATAGCAAAGAAAAACTTTGTAAAACTTTAAAATGAAAATGAAAAAACAAGATAGGATAGGAGAAAAAATTACCTAGAAAGTGAAGAGTAGTAAAACGAGTGCGCAGCAGCAGTATTTTAGCATACTTTCCCCATCATAAAATACAAAATGAATACTAAAGTTAAAATTACTACTACTAGTTACAGCAGAGGTTTATGTTTCTTTAAAAAGGTTTCTTCTTTTTTCATTTAAAAACCTATTTTTATGTTTCATAAAAATTGGCTGAACCAAAACTAAAAATATAGCAGCAGCAAAAGTTGCGCCTACTTTGATCAATATTTTAGTGTAAAAAGGTAATAACAATGACGACTGACTGACTGACAAATGTTGATAATTTAAACATTTTTTTAATTGACCAACATCTACACTAGGTTCCATTAGCAACTTTATGAAATTGGAAATGTGATAAATGAAAAGTAAAGAAACAACAACAACAGCAAAACAACTGCAGACATTGTTCGACATAAGTAAAAAATGAGTAATTAGAGAGTAATGAAACGCCTGGGAGTTTTAAAATGATAATTGAAGTTTCCATTTCATTTCAGGTCCCCTCTTTTTCCGGAGCTTTAAATTTATGATGATTACTAAATCAATAACTTTGCACACACACATTCACTGCTGCTTTTGTTTTGTTGCTTTTGTTTCAGGTCCATTTTTCGTATTTTTGTTTTTGGCACGTAGGCACCGGAGATTTATTATCAGTCAAAAACAGGTAAAGGTACCAAAGATGGTACAAAAGTATGTCATTTTACCGCTTAGAAAAAAAACTTTCTAGAAGCTCAAAATCCTAGATCTTGTTCACCTTTTCAAATGAAAGCGGCAGTCAGCTGTTTTAGGCTATCTCTATCACTTCTTTTGCGCGGTCTCTTCCTGAGTGATAAATTGTGGGATAAAGAGGTTTTTGTTGTTATCTGCTATAACTTTTTTATTACCACCAACATTTCCTTCCCTTCTTCTTCCTCAAACATCAGCCATTTAAAGTAGATTATTATTAAAGTTAGCCAGGTAACAAGCTGGAGGAAAGTGGCAGCAACTTTACTACTTTGAAGCAGGCGAAATCAAAACTTAAATAATAAGATATCTAGTTGCTGCAAAAGGCAAAAAAGCAAAACTATTTTTTCCTACTTTGTATGCTGATCAGAAGGGAAAAAGGCACCTACCTGAGCATGCTAATTTGCAGTCAGCTCAGCTTTGAGGGAGAAAGATCTTTTAAGTTGAACAAATTATAAAAAGGAAGTTAGTCTGTGTGTGTGTTTTAAAGTGCTTTTGAATTTGTGCAGTGTAAAATTAATACCTGCCAAAAAGTTGGCGTGTGAAATATTGGTATTTTTTCAAAATTGAAAAAATTGACAGCTAAGAGAAAGTTTGCCTAAACTGACATTTTCAATAAAAAAAATTTCAACGTTTACTTGTGAAAAATGCGGTTTATAAAGATTATCTCTTGCACAACTTTTTGTGGATAAGTTGTTCATCTTTTGCAGCCTACACTACCCAATAATTCGTCGACCTTTGACCGCATAAATTCCAGGCTAAAATATAAAAAAACTGAAAAACTTCTAATCTTCTTATCATCAATAAGCAAAGCTGCCTACATAAATCAAACAAATTAGACACAGCGACAAGTGAAAGTTAAATTTGCAAAAGGCAAACATCACTTTCTCCACTTCCAAAAATTTTTTAAGCAAACAAAACAGAAAAAAGAAAGCTTCCCAATAAAATCTGTCATCTTTTCACGCTTGCCGTCTTTATCATCTTTATCATCTTCTTATTCATCTCAATAATAGTTAAAAATTTTTTCAGTATTGACTTTTGCAGAAAAAAGAAGCAAAAAACTAACTCGTCGTGGTTTCACTTTAACTGAAAGTGTGCGGTGGTGGTGTCTATGTTAGCTCAATAGCGCAACAGGTGGTTATTTTTAGACATCTACAGTCACTTTGAACAACAAATGACGCCAAAAACTACTACGAGTCTGTCTGTCTACATTAGCAGCAGGTAATGTGTGTGTCTGTGTGTATTAGGTGATCCTAGACTACTACCACCTAATGCCATCTTTAGGCATCAGTGCACCGAAAAGAAAGAAAAAAATGGGGAAGAAGGTAAAAGTGTCTCAAAATAGAAAGAAGGAGTTTTAGCGCTAGTTTTCAGCACTTTCTATCAACATCACAGTAAAGAAAAAGAAAAAGGATGAAAAGGACAACCACTACAACCAAAAAAGGTTGCTGCAGTTTTTGAAGTCTTTTGGTGGCGGTCAAAAACTGACAAGAAAAAAACTCTACAACTACTTCTCCTTCAATGGCCCATTAGGTTTCAAATGATGATGATCATCATCATAAAAAAGGGGCGATCCTTCAGCAGTAACAACAACAGAAAAAAAGGTTTTTGTCATTTGCGTAGCGGGTAGCAACAGGAAAGAAACAAAAAAGTAAAAACTGGTAAGCTTTCTCTCTGTAGGTCAAAGAGCAAAAGTTGCCCACACTGCGTAACTGCGCAGTGTTCAGTGACACCTCAGTGAACCGAACACAAACAAAAACCGATTGAGGTTACACAGACATTCACTCAGTCAGTCGGAACGACGAAGATCACAAAAAAAACTTAGAACAGCAAAATTAAAAAAGATGGTTTACACTTTTTCTTCCTTCTTTTTTCAGTTGGCAGAAAACTCAGCCAGCGAGGTCAACAAAAGTTGATTTGAAGTAAGAAAGAGCAAATCTGAGCAAGATTTAGTGTGAAAAGTGTAACTGCTGCTGATGCCTTTGCCCATATTTGAAACTGTAGCTTTTCTTCTTCTGCTCAATGTCAATGACATCGAGAAAGAGTAGAAAGAGTTTCGGTGTGTAGCTCATAAAATGCAATTGTAAGCACTCTGACTGGCTGAACAATAAAAAAACAAGAAATACAAAATGCCCCATCTTTCAGCAAATAACATTTGCATTTTTTTCAGACAACAAAGGAAAAGATGCTGAAGATAAAACTGATGTAACTTTTTGTATTGTACAAGCTTTTTTCTCCCCAATTTTTTCAGCCATTACATCTTCATCATTATCCTTTTCATCATCATTACATTTTTCCATTTTACCACCATAAACCTCCTCAATTTTTTCCCTTCATACTTGTGCCTTATACCTCCCCATTGTCGTAGGCTACTTTTACATAATAGTCAAAAAAGTGAAAGTAAAGTAAAGTACACAAAAACCTTTGGCATCTTAAAAATAGATCCTCACCTGCCTCCTCTCTCTCTTTATAATCATCATCATCATCATTATCAAACAATCTCCCATCTCACTTTCATTTTTCTCCTTTCGTTTTTGCGCCGTGTGTTTGTTTATTGTGCCAAAACCAACACAAAAACAGAAAAAAATGTGCAGCAAAAAAGCAAATACACACACAAACACGCTAAAAATGACCGCTGCTGGGCTTGTCACTATCAATTAACTAGTCGATAAAAGCAGACATAAAAGATAGCATCAGCAGCTGACCATAAGGATTGATTACGTGAAAGTCCCAAAATAACCCAAATATCTTTCTTTTTCCGTTCTCCCGTTCAGTACTAATTTTATACGCTTTTGTACTGGCCAGCATTTCCCCAGCTTCTATTTATTTGAACACCAGTGTTAACACCAGGTGAACAATCAACAGTCGACTGCCTTCATTTACCTTCCCTTGTTTATTGTTAATTGTCATCAGTAAACTAAATCACTACACACGCTAATTCTTATCTGATGATCAGCAATTAGCAACAGTGTTGCAAAGTGGAAAAAGAGGAGGAGGAGGAAGAAGAGCAGGCAGCTAATTAGATGAGAGAGAAGGTAAAGTGAAAGTATTTAGCAGTAAGGCGCAAACAAATCGGCTTTTCAGCCGGCAAACAATCGACGCTAAAAATAAAAAAGTCCCGTTGAAACAGCGGCGCTGCTTTCTCAATAATTAAACAGCTGATTAGCAAAACGGCGGTGCTTCAATTTTCAATTAAAGAAGCAGACGATAGCGTTTTTCTGCCACTTTCTAGCAAATAAAAAGAAAAAATGTTGCCTGAAGGGGTAAGGGGGCTTAAATTAAATCAGCTTTTATGGCCAAAAGTTTAATTCAATAACTTAGGTAATTGAATTGATTTGCAGAAGTACTAATACTAGTACTAATACTAGCCTCATCTGATCAATACTGACAAACCAACAGTAGCACTTTTTTTCAGAAGTACTTAAACCGATTGCCACTACACTTTCATTTCAGCTAAATTAGATCGATTAGGTAAAGTGTAGTGTAGGTGCGCGTTCGTGCACACCTAAAAATAGTGCGCGCACTTGCACTCTTGCTTTAAAAAACTCATAATTAATTAGATTAGTCTTGGAAAAAGATATTCAGCTGCTGCTGCTGAAAAAAATTGAGTGCAACTCGATCAATGGTAGAAAACAAAAATTGAAGCCAAAATCTGTGTGTTTTGCCATCGTAACCAGCTCTTTCGCCTAAAGTCAAAGTCAAATGTCAAAGTGTCTGTGTTTGTGTTTGCCAGACTGGTTAAATGTTTCTACCTGTATTGTTTCACTCAATTGACCGTGAGTTGGCAATAATTTTTTATTGTCGAAAAAGGCAGACCCAAAAATAAACACACAGAGTCTGATTTTTATTGTCATTTTCAGCAAAAACAGCCTTTGGTCAACTTTGAAAAGAAACAAACAAAAAACAAACAGGCGGAAAACTTTCATCATCATCATCATCAGCGGGTATTTTATCCCGCGTAACGATGATTATGACAGACAAAATTAGACAATCAAAGCTAGCTAATTTCAGGCATCAACAGGCCGACTATGACTTTGATGATGTTTTGCATCATCATCACCAGCTGAAACTGATGCAAACTTTTTCCTGTTAAACTTTGAAAGCTTCGAGTGATGATGAGTTGAGTTGACCGTGTCAAGGTAACTTTCATTACGCAGTGACACTAATTTAAATAGTTTTACTACTTCGGTGTAATGTAAGCACTGCATTTTATTGTCGGTAGAAAAAGAGTTATATTAGCATAACAAAAACAACAACTCTTTACGGTTTGTTTTTGTGCTAGAGTAATCAAATTCAGCTCACTTTCATGATATACTTTTTTTTATTACATATGTAAAACAGCAAAAACAAACTACTGCTACCACTACCGTTTTAATTAACCTGTCTGAACACACAAACACACACACAAAATTACGTTATTCAAATTTCTGCAATATAACACAAAAAATTGGTTTGCACCTGTGTCTGTGTGTATTTGCAGCAAAACAAGGCACTCAGAAATTAAATTGAGGAACAAAGCAAGCAAAAGTTGGTAACAAAAGTTGGCGGTTTGCTGACTGAAAACTCCCGTAATAACTCTCGCTCTCCTGCGAACAAGAAAACAAAGTGGGAAAAGACAAGTGATATACACTTACCGGCACGTCTAAAGTAGTAAGTAGATGTTGAGTTAGATAATGAAAACGAAAACAAGAAGAAGAAAGCAAGAAAAGAAAAACTTCATACACAGCTGTGACAAAAGAAAAGAAACAAAACACGCCGATGAGATAATAAACACAGCAGCAACAGTCAACGAGCCGAGAAGACGAGAGAAGGAAAGCAAGGAAGGTTTGAAAAAAGATTTGTCAACCAGCAAAAAGACGCGACATCAAACAACAACCCGGCAGAACTGCTGTCTTCTCAGTCGCAGTCAGTAAATCACAGACGGACACAGAGTTGTCAAAAACACACAGAGACGAGAGAAGAAATTAGAGTGAAAGAGAAGAGAAAACCTGCCATGTACACTACTGCAAACAGCAGCAAACAGGTACACACAAGCAAGCAAACTGAAATGTCTGAAATGAAAGAGAGAGAAAGAGAGAAAGAAAGAAAAGTCAGAAAAAAGTGAGTCATGAGCAGTCAGATAGCAGCGAGCTGCTACTGCCGACGATCACAATCTTTCTCTCTATTTGTCTGTCTACCAAAAAGAAGTAAGAGAGAAAGCTTTCGCTGAGCATCGACGCCTGCCTTCCTTTCTTCAGCATCTAAGCTGAGCTCTACAGTGTTCACTCTCTCTCTCTCTCTCGGTAATTACACAGTGAGCTGCTCTCAGCTCAGTAAGAAGCTTAGGCTTTTCACTTTTACTTTTACTGAAAGTGGTTGGTTGGCTGCAGAAAACCTCCTGACGCCAATTAGAGGGCGATAATTACCATGTAGTGATTTGGAAGGAGAAAAAGTAGGAGAAAGAGGCGACCAGGATTGTCTTTTGGAAAAGAGAATGAGAGGGAGGAAAATAAGTGGAGAAAGGTGGATCAGAAGAAGAAGCTGGATAAACAACATAAAATAAAATGACAATGGCAACCAGATTTTGCTGCTGTGCTTCTTTCGAGTTGTTTGACGAGAGAAGCTCATCAACTTCGACTCGGGCTGATTTGTAATTTGATGGTCTTATTGTCTGCTTTTCTGCCTGTTTTAGTTCTGTGAGTACGAAAAACAAAGTACATCTGTACGGCACAATTTGCACTTTAGCTGAAAAAGCGGAAAAAGTATCAACTTTTTTTCTAGATGAAACTGTGAGAACTTTTAGCCCTCTCTTTGAGTCTGTCTGTGACATGAAACAAAAATGTATCATCTCTCTGTGCTTTCCTGTGACGTCAACTGAGCTAAAGATTAGATTAGATTTCACAAATCTTTAGTTTTTGGACGTTGATAAAAAAACTAAAACAAAAATGAAAATCAGGCGCTGATTTTCATTTGTGGGCAAGCAGTTTTTTCATTCACAGCTTTCCACAGTCTGTCCATTCATTTCAGAGCGATAACTTTTCCTCCTCAAACTTTCTCTCTCCTATGACTGACTACTAAACTCTAAGCGATTAGCTCCTCGGCAATCTCTTCATCCTCATCCTCTCTTCACTCCTCAAACAATCAATCATCATTGCCCTCTGGCAGCCTCCTTCTTTCTATACTTTCTCTAGGGCAATCGGTTAACACTGCACAGCAGAGCACACTTCAAAATAATCATAATAACAAGCCTGACAGTCACAGCTTTGACAGTGAAACAGCAGCAGCTGCTCTTTTTGCAATGTTTCAAAGTAGTTCCTGAAACGCCCGAAAATTACCATCTTTTTCTCTCTCTCTAAAGCCAAAAATGTATTGAAGGTTGTAAAGAGAAAAGAAAGAGTGCCCGGTGGACAACATGAGTTCAAAACAAACACACCGAGTACATTTCTACCATCGATTAATTAACAAAACAGCATTTTCATTTAGAAAAGCACTTCCCATATAACAAAAAGAAAGCGCCCCGTTAATGTCAGCAATTCACCGTTTTAAGATTTTTGTCTGCCACTGTCTGCTACTACGTCACACTTGTTTTCATCATTCTCGCAGTTGCTGTACTTTTCCGCCTGGCAATCCTTCAAGGTTAAAAAGAAGCAGAGTACAGGTAAAACACTATTTGAAGAGGTGAATCCCATTACCATTACCACCACCACCACCACCACAACTGTCAAAACTTGACAGGTGAGTAATAAAAAGAGGTAGGTAGCTGTAGCTGATGTTGTTGTGTACATCTTTCAAGTACCACCACCAGTACATAAAAAGCGAGGTAAACAAAAAGAAGATAACTTCTTCTTCAGCTGAGCAGGCTGGACAACAGGTTTGTTGAACTGCTGCTGCTGTTGCTGGTCAGTGCTACATTGAAAATCTTTCCTTTTAAGAAGATCACTATCAACAAAAAGGGTCTGTTCTGGTCTGTTCTTCAACTTCTCTTAAGATGCTGATGAACTTAGCCAGCATATCCTCTTCAGCTCTCTTAGTTTCCTGGTTTTCTCAACTGTTTCCTTTCTGCCTGATCCGGTTTCTTTTCCTTCTTTCACAGAAAAGTTGACAGTCAATTGAAAAAAGAATAAAAGAAGACGGATGAAGATTTGATTTTGCTTTTTGCTGTTGTTCTTTCTAGATCTAAAACTCCAGCAGCAGCAAAATCTTTCCCTTCTCAGCTTTTGTTTTTTGCTCTTAATTTTCTTTCCCCCTTTTCCTTCTTCCTCTTTCCCTTCTCAAGAGCACTTAAGATTAACAAGACAGGAGTAGACTTGCAAGAGTTGCAAAATCAACAACAGCAAAAATTAAACAGCAAAAATTAGCATAACATGTGCTGCAACTTCCGATGTATAATGAAACGACGACTACTACAGCAAAGAAAAGAAAACTGTCGCTTTGAAGTTTGACACAACAATCTCGAAGTTCTGCTAGTTAAAACTGTTTTGCAATGCTGCAAAGAACAAAAGCAAAAAAATATTGCTATCAAACTCAAAACATAACTGTCCAAAAGCTAAATTCTTTTTCCTACTGAGTTCAACGATCTACAAAATAGGAAACGCACTATCTGTCAACCAATTAATTAATAATAACGAGACACCCCCTCCTCTTCAATTCCAATTCCAATCAATAACACACATTTTTCCAACAACCACTAATTAAGCTAACACACAGTGTTTGTGTGGCAGACAGGTAACAAACAGCGACGGACTGATACAGACAAAAATGTAAACAACACCTCAAAGTAATCTACTAGAATAGAATAGAGTAGAAAAGAAAACATTCCAATGATCGATGATGGAATGGGATGGATCAGGTACGAAAGCTGTCTTTTGCCACCTACACACCCAAACACTACAAATGTTTTCCGGCTGACTCAAGTACACTTCAGAAACTTGGCGCCATAAACAAAAAATAAGTATTAGAAAAAATTTTGCGGGGTAATTAACAACAAAACATCAGCGGCAAGTGTCTTTGACACTTCAGAAAACTGCACTTTGAGTGCTTTGGGTAACTGCAAAGTTTTTGGCTGTCAAAAACAAACTCTGCACGTGATAGGCTGACAATTGCAGCAGCAAAGGAGCACTTTTACTCTTTTCCATTAGAAAATTAAAAGAGGAGAAAGAGGAGGATGATGACCATAATCACCACCATCATCAACATCATCAGCAGCCTGATCACCATCAAAAGTAGTCTCAGTCTGAGTCGATGATTGAAAATGTGCTGATGATTGAGTGAAAAGCAACAAAGTTTGGGTTGCAGCTAATGGACTGGACTGGCAATACTTGGCATAAAAACTTTAAAACTACCTATCATCATTATTATTGATGGGGTGCAAATGTGGTGGTGAGGAGGTGAAATAAAGAAAGTGCAGGTGGAGAGAAAGAAAGAAAGGAAAATGCTGGAAATCATCAAAGTGAATGTCTACTTTCTTCTCTAATCTAAAGAGGAAAATTGAGCAACATTTTTGCATTTGGCACTGTAGACTGAAGGCAGGAGAAACACCTTTCCTCTCTTCTCTTGTTGTTGCCATCAACTCTCAATGCCAAATTCTTTTGAGTAGCACTAGAAGATGCAATTTGCAAAATTCAGTTCAGCAATAACAACAACTGCAACAATCGCCTAAACTACAACTCAAAAACTAAAAGACAGGTGCAAAAAACCAAAAATAAAATAAAAAGAAGCAAACTTACTTGAGCCGAGAATACCAAAGTGAGTGAGCAACTAAGAGTTGGGCAGCCAAAAATTGGGAGATGATGTGATTCGAAGTTGAAGAGTTGAGCAGCTGAAGAAGAAGAAGAAGAAGACGATGATAAAGAATATGATTGCACAAACATTGAGAGAAATTCATTCAGTGGCACTCAGTTGTAGTAGTACTACTACTGTCATTGCACCAGTCTTATTCATTGCCCCACTCTCGATGTCACACCGCCGAAATTCAGCGTAAAAATTCATAGAGAAGAATCAAACCTTCTCTTCAAAACACAAATCTTCAGCAAAAAATAAAGAGCTGCTGCTGCTGCTGCTGCGGCCGCCGTACTCGGACAGAAAGTTTGAGTTTGTGTGGTTGTGCTTTTGCAGAGCCTGAAAGTTCCGATGCTCTCTCAGCTAGTGAGTGAGTGAATGAGCTGAGCTGAGTGCAGACAGAGTCCACCACCACACAGAGTCTCTCTCTCGTCTCTCAACTTTGAGAGTGCACAGGCCAGGCCAGACAAGCAAAGTGTGTGCAGGCTCGGGTGTGGGCACACTGTGGTGTTCAGCTCTCTGTGCTCTCTCTCACTTTGCCAGGCTTTCAGTTCCCCTCGGTTTCAGCTTCACCCCGAACAAATGCACACAGACAGACAGCCAGCCAAAACTAGCTAACTAACACACTAGCACTTCTCCCTCTTTCTATTTCTTTCCAGTGCAACTTTGCTATGCAGTGTCAAATGGCTTCTCTCTGTGGCTAGGCTGCTCTTACCGAAAGAAAAATATATATCGCACACACAATGTTTTTTTTCTGGTTGGGTTTAAAAGATGATGGTGATGAAAAATGATGGTTGAAAAAGAGGGTTTTTTGTAGCTCTTTTTCAGTTTTGAATTGTTTACAATGGGGGCACAGTTTAGAATATTCCGCTTCTTTTCAGCTGCCTCAAAAATAAAAATCGATTTTAAATTTTAAATTGTCTGCTACTGCTTGTATTATGTTTACTGATGCTAAGCAGTAGAGCAGCTGCTCTTACACTGCCTCTTCTGTTGCTGCAGGTCAAACTCTGTAGTTTAGTATTGTGCGCCGGGCAGCAAAAAAAGACAAAGTTAAATAAACACGCACTCTCAAAAACTGTTAAAAATCGTTTGCCTAGCACACACAAACACACACAACTTTTTGACCATTTATTAAATGCCATTTTATTTGATTCAGCAGACAAAGTAAATTGAATTTACTTTTCAGAGCAGAGAAAGAAGAAAAAGAAGAAAAATCAGGGCTCAAAAGTAATTCAAAAAGCTCATTTCTTTAACAGCAAACACGAAATTGATCCAAAATACTTTACAGCAACAACAACAACTGCTGCTGCTGCTGCTGATAAAAATCAGCAGTCAAGGGGACAAAAGTCAAGTTCTAGAGCAAATGAGCAGCTTTTACGCTCTTGACTAACTTATCTCCCCCTTGATCGGCACATTAGTTCCAGTGGCAATAGAGAATATTCTGCTCTGTGGCGAATTGTGGGTAAATAGCTGGCCAGCTTTGCCCAGCAGCAGATTGGGCCACTTCGATTCAGCTCGCTGAGCCTGGGGTGACAGAAGCAAAACAAAAAGTAGTGGTCAGGGGCTGATTACACCGAATCGCAGAATAAGCCGAGCGGGATTTCTGTCTCTGCCAGTCAGTCTGCTTCATCCATTACCGAAATAGAGTCGCAATTTTGTTCCCCTCCTGCTACTAGGGATCAGCTTTCAGCTATTTTTTTCGTTTAGCTTCGCTGTTGTCAGCCTAGTCGTCGTCGTCGTCGTAATGTGGCAATGTCAATGGCACGGGAGTAATCTATCTTCGCTGGCTTATTCAGTGAGCAATCTAGCAAAGTGAAAATGAGAGAAAGAAAGTGGAAAACTGAACCTCGAGTTTAGGCTAAAATTAAACGTCTCCAGTAACAGCAGCAAAAGTGATTAGCAGAGTGATTCATGATTCATGGAGTGATTAGCTGGCTCACTGACTGGCTGGCTGGTGCTTAACTGCACTTTTTTATGGTGGCAGAAAAAGAAGTAGAAGCAGAACCACAATTCCGCCAAAAAAACAGTTTCTGCGGTCTACATTTTAAATAAATCATGAAGCTCCGAACAGCACACAGAGCTGATGTGTCAGCTGATGTAAAGTAAAAAAAGAAAATCCGGGATTTTGCCTTGAATTTCAATCTTGCCTTCAATCTATCAAAGTAGTGTTACAATTGTTTTTCACAGGAAAAAGGGGAGTTTAAAATTCAGAATATTCTGTTTCAATTTTTTTTACTACAGAGAGTAGTAAAAAAACAGACTGGGCTAAACAGAGAGGGCAATTCAGAGCAGGTCATCAAGTTAGCACTTTTCAGCACTCACATTTTTATTTGACAACCATTAGCAGAACAGAAAAAAGCAGGTAATGCCCAAAGTTTAACTGTCAAACTGGCGGTGGTCGTTGACTTTTGCCTTTGGTCGATTTTCTGGTGACAGCAGCCGAAACCGGAAACAATTTACGACCGACCAAAACGACCACAGACTGACTGATTGCCAGCTTTTCTCCCTTTTCTCTTTCTTTTTCCCTTTTCTCTCTGTGTTACTGGTTCTTTAGGCTTGTAGGTCTCTCGGTTAGGAGTTGGTTAGTGGTCGGCAGTTGGTGGCGCCCAAGGAGCCCAAAACACAGCAGCAGAGCTATATTGTACGGCAGCGGGCGCCATTCAGAGGTTATTGCCACCAGAGTGTCAGTCAGTGAGTGCCAGCGCCCAAACAGAAGCAGAAGCAGAAGCGACAGCAGAAGATCGGGCGTCATCGGGCGCCAAACTGCGAGCATTGTTCTCTCGCAGCTGAGCTGAGCTGAGCTGAACTGAAAAGGAAAAGCCACTGACCGACGGAGAAAAAGAGAAAGAGAAAAAAAGAGAATCCAATGGAAGAAAACTAAAGCCAGGAAGCAAAAGCTGCACTCTAACAAAGCAGCAGGTAACTCGAACTGGTTGCCAGGTGGCAAAGTTACCAACCAGGTTGTTGTCGTTATTATTACCATCACCATCATCATCATCATCATCATCAGACTTGCTAATAACGGCGTAATATGAAGAGGCTAATTTGGTTTGCTGTTGAATGGAAAAGGGAAAGAGAAACCGTTCCAGAAACAAAGGAGCAGTTCGAGACACCTTTTTCTGTCTCAAAGACAAACACAATAACAACAAACTGTAACTGTGTAGCTGACAGTGTCACCGAGCACAAAAGATCAAATAACAAAACAAAATGATGTGATGAGCAAAACAAGAGGATGAGCTGGTGATCACATCAGTGGGTGAATAGAAAAAACCCTCGTTCAGTGGACTTACCTTTTTGATGGCGTCCATCTCTCTCGTTCTCTTCTTCACTAGCTGGTGGCCTACTTGTTCAGGCATCAGGTTCCGACCTGCCCTGACGATTAGCGATTCAGTACGCATCGGTGGATGATGATGTTGATGCTGATGATGATGATGATGGTAACGATGCTAATTTTTCCTTGCCGCAATCGTCGTCGTCGTCGTCGTCGTCCTGGTGGCCCTAATCACCGAATGACACATACACTGGCTGAGTCTGACCTTAATTATGGGTAAAAGAAGAAGAAGAAGGAAACAAATGAGTGAGCGTGGAATACGTGGATTCAAAAGACTTACTTCGTGTTCATCTTCGGAGAAAAGACTGGAAGAAACTGAAAACTTGCATCTTTTTTCCTTTTTTTCTGTTGCTGTCTGCCGATACGGGAAACTTTCTGGCAACTTCCCGAGAAAAAACTTTCCGGTTTTGGCGCCACTGGCGGGAAAAGTTTTCACACAAAAACCCGAGCCGTACGTAGGTTGCGAGCAAAGTGCACGTGCAAAGTTCGAACTGGTAACGTTTTTTTCTTTATGCTCCTCGCCAGACTTCCCTGCGTTCTGCTAACACGTTTTTGTTGTCTTTTGCTTTTGGTTGCGTCACTTTAGCTCGAACTTTTCTGGTTCTCTTTTTCTGGTACTTCTTTTGGACGTCATCATCACCAACGTTTCAAAACTACCATCGTCAGCAAAGTCCAGCCGCAAAGAAGGCTAGCTCATCGCAGCAGCAGCAGCAGCTCCAATGCCAGCTCGCTCACACGCCAACAGACCTCGCTCAAAACAACATCAAAAGCTGATGAACTCCCGAGCTCGAGGGCTTCCACTACCGCTACCACTTCAGCGATCTTCAGAGTCTTCACCTTGAAGTGATCACCACCAATACCATCACCACCACCAGAAAATGCTTCGTGTGGTCGACTTTGTGGTGGAGTACAACTCCTCCAAGCTGCGCCTCTCGCTGCCCTCTCGACGTGAGCCAACAGTGGGCAGCTCAGCTTCAACTTCTACTTCTACTTCACCAGCAAAACTTCAGTGGCCCAGCTGGTCCAATCGCCGTGCCGTCGGCTTTTCCACAAAAGGAAACAACCACAACAACCGCAAAAGCAAAAAGGCCAAACGATCCGGGCAAACCGAGCAGCAGCAGCTCGAAGACTACGTCTTCCTCGAAGACCTGCTCTGTCTGCTGCAGGCCAAGTTCACGCTGCCCGGTGGTCACCGAACAGCTCAGGCAGCTAAGCAGCAGCAGCCGCACAGTCTCAGCACCACGGTGACCAACTATAAAGTTCAGGTAAGCCGTTTTTGGCAATGTTTTTGCTACACTGACGTGTCTGACCACATTTCTACTTCCGCAGATTTACAACGCCAGCGGTGAGCTAGCCTTTGAGGTGCTCTTCCGCCACGACGGCCGCATCTTGAACCTGCTCACCTCTGGTCAGGACTGTTCCTCCTCGTCAGCTTCGACTTCGACCTCGACTTCAGCTTCAGGCGCCCACATCTTCAGCAGCCCCTACGGCATTCGCCAGTGCCTGGTGGCGCACAGTTCTGCCTTTGGCGTCGAGGTAGCTCAGGAGGTGCCGGCCAAGGCGAAGGTCTTCAGCCGCAGCTACCTGCACCTCTTCAAGGAGACCTTGAACCTGGCGACGCAGCTGACGCCCACCTCGGCTCTCACTGCTCCTTCTCCTTCTCCTTCTCATTCTCTTCCATCGTCATCCTCATCAGCTTCTGTTGTGGACGACAACAACAACAACAGCTCGGAAGTCAACGAAGAGAAGGAAGAGAAAGACAGCAGCAGCCCCAAAGTGCTCAAGCTGACAAAGAACCTCGACTACGAGGAAGACTTTGAAGAGTACGAAGAGGTAAAGAAGAAGAAGAAAGGCAAACGCCGCCGATCGCTGCCCAAGTTTGAGCACCTGCCCGAAAGTCGCCTGGACGCCTCCTTTGGCGCCTTCTCCGATGAGGAGAAGGAGGAAAATGAAGAGGACTTGGAAAAGGACTGGGATAAAAAGGCGGACATGGGGGAGGACTTTGACTGGGCGTCACCGCTTGCTGGCGGTTCCTCCTTTCCCCCAGGCTTGAGCTCTCTGTTGGTAAGTGTTTTCTAAGAGCTCAAAATCGAATAGAAAAAAAAGACGTTAACTTTTTGTTGTTGTTGCTTTTAGGCCGCCACCGCCGCCACCACCAGCGCGATCAGCGGCGCCGGCGGCAAGCGCAAGTCCTCCCAGTGGCGCCCAGTCGGCTCCAACGCCCACTTTGATGATTACGACTATGATGAAGAAGTTGAGGAGGAGATCGTCTGCATGGACCTCAACGACCTGGAGGTGCCCAACTACGACGACCCCGAGCTGGACTTCGGGGAGCTGAGCTCGGTGGAGGTGGCGCGGGGCGAGCAGCGTCGCCGGCGGAATCGGGCCCGAAATCGCGCCCGAAACCGAAACAACAACGGCTCCCCGCAACGCCCACTGCCCGACACTGAGGGTCAGCTCTCGGATTCGAGCGAGAGCAGCAGCAGCAGCAGTGGAAGTTATGGCGGATCATATGGTGGCGCCCACCACAATCACCGCTCCATGTCGACCATCTTCTCCGCTTCCGGGTCGGTCCACTCGCTGCTCAGCTCGGAGGAGCTGGCCGAGGTGAAGAAGGTGGCCATTTCCTCCTCCTCCTCCTCTTCGAAGAGCAGCAGCAGCAGTGAAGAGGGTGGTGGAAAGAGGATGAAGAAGAGGGAGAAGAAGGTGCCAACTCCTTCTTCTTCTTCTTTTACTTCGATGGCGAAGAGCCAGTCGGGTCGAAGTTTGACCCAGGGCTCCTCCTCGGCTTCGCTGGCCTCCTCCTCAGTTTCCTATGCCTCGGTTGCCGCCTCGGCGGCCGCCAGCAGTTCGGGTCAGCAGCAGCAGCAGCAGCAGAAGTTTATTGGTAAGAGCTCTCTTTGTTGTGATTTTATGCCACTTATTAAGTTCTTTTGTTCTTTTTTCTCATCTTTTTTCCCTAGACCCCTACGAGCACCAGGAGAGCCTGCAGGGACTGCACGAGAACTCGCTGCTCGACCCGGAAAATCGCGACATCGTCTACACGCAGACGGTGGAGATTGTCTCGGACACTGAGGGGGAGGAAGAAATTGTGGTGGTACCACCGGTTCCATTGAATCCTTCGCAACCACCTCAGCAGCCTAGTTCTCCAGGTCCTAGCGGTCCAGGACCGGCTCGTGGAGGAGGACTTCCAAGTAAAGGAGGTCAGAACTCCACGGTTGCTGCAACTCCTCAGCAGCCTCAGCAGCCTGAACAGCAACAACCTCCCGAATTCGACGTCCTCCTCAGCCGTCTGCCGCTGGCGGACGTCGCCGCGACGCAGGCCTACCTCCAGCAGCACCTCCTGCTCCGCCGGGCGGACATTCGCCGCCGCGAGGCGCTGGTCCGCCGCATGGAGGCCGTCCTCAAGCGACACGGCCTCCCCTGCCAGCTCTACATCTTTGGCAGCACGAAGAACGGCCTCGGGCTGCGCACCTCCTCCGACATTGACATCTTCATTCAGGTGAAGAAGAAGGTGGTGGCTGCGGGAGGTCAGCGAAAAGAAAACCAGAAGGAGGAGGAGGAGGAGGAGAAGGAGGTGGCCATCGACGAGTCGCACCTCACCTTTGGCTCGGTGCAGCGCGTCCTCGAGGCGACGGATCGCATCCTCAGCGACGACCAGAGTTACCTGGAGGAGGTGGCCGGCGAGGAGGGGGTGAAGGCGCGCATCACCATGAGCACCATCTGCCACCGCCACATGCGAGTTCCCCTGACTCGGATGAAGGTGAGTATTTGAAACTTTTTTTATGCTAACTCCTGAGCATTTTAACCTTTTGCCTTTATTTTAGATTTATCTTCAGAATCGAGGTCCCAACTCCATCAGCTCGATGCTCCAGTGCGACCTGAACGCCAACAACGCCCTGGGCATCGCCAACACCCGCCTCCTGCGTTTCCTTGGCCGCTTCGAGCCGCGCTTCCACCTCCTCAACGTCCTCCTCCGCTACTGGGCCAAGACGGAGGCCCTGCTCAACCGCCCGGACGCCCTCAGCAGCTACGCCCTCAGCAACCTCCTGCTCTTCTTCTTCCAGGCCCGCCGCCCCCACCCGCTCCTCCCTCCGGTGGACTACTTTGTCCGGCTCAATGACGCCCTTCCTGGCGCCCGGCGGAAGATCGTCAACGACTGGCGGTGCGACTTTTGCCGCGACCCCGCCCAAATTGCCTGGCGCACGGAGAACCAGGAGAGTGTGGGCCAGCTGCTGGTCGGCTTCTTTCGCTTCTACGCCGCCTTTGACTTTGGCTCGGTGAAGATTAGCACGCGCAATGGGCGGCTGTGGCGGCTGCGGGCGGGCAATCGTGGTCAGCAGGAGAATGAGCAGGAGTTTGGTGGAGGTGGGCGTGGAGGTCGAGGACGTGGCCGAAGAGGACGTGGACGAGGAGGGGGTGATCGAAATAGCCGCCACCTGCCCTACGTCCACATCATGGACCCCTTTGAGCTGAACCACAACCTGACGGCTCGGATGCGCCCGCAGATGTACGAGAAGATGATGAAGGAGTTTGGCCGGGCCGGCGAGCGCTACGCCCGCTACCTCGACACTTGAAGTGAAGTGAACTGCTGCTCTGCTGTGTGTGTTTATTCTCCCCTCTCAACTTTCTCCACTTCTTCCTCTTCCTCTTCCTCTTTCTCTTTCTCTTCCTCTTCTCATCTCTTCATTTTGTTTTGTCTACAACTTGTTACTTCTGGGGGCTTTTTCAGTTTGTTTTTTTCACTTTACGGCTCCCACCCCTCTCTTTGTTTGTCACATTTATGCATTATTATACTGCACCACAACACTGCAAATACCGCCAAAATATTCTTCGAATCGCTTTTCTCTTCTTTTCACTAATCATCATCGCTTCGAGTTCCATCAAATCATCGACACTCGGGGTAAGTCGGCCACTTAACTCAATGGCCACAAACTTTTTCTTTCATTTTGTTTATTCTAAATTCTGTTTAGCTGCTGCTGCTGCTGAGCTTTCTAAAAGGCAAAAAAGATTGTTGTAATTAGTGGTCAGTGGTGTGTGTGTGTGTGTGCTTGTGCTTTCATGCAAATGAACATTACCATTACCAGTATTAGGAAGTTTAACCATTAGCGAGCCGATGTGCTGTACCTTTTTTCTTTCTTGTAATATGTTCATAAGCGCGCTCACCTCGCCTCGGTGCTAATGCGATGGATAGTTAGTATTAGTAGTAATGGCCAATTTCTTCTTCTCAAGACATGACATGACAATGGAGGCTGCTGTTTTCCATTCCAGTGTCACTGTTGCAGGCTGCAATTGAGGACGTCTAATTGACTGTGTAGAGTGCAGTGGCCAGCAGTGGTCGACGAAAGTTGGCAATTATGAAACACACAGACCGAAGGAAGAAAGAGTTGCCACTTTTTCTTTCTCCTCTCAAGGTCAAGAAGGCATTTTGCTGTTGCTGCTTAGACTTTCGCTTTGCTTCAGTTTTTTGTACTCTGAAGTGTTGAGTGAAATTCAGATGCAGATAAACGCTGGAAAAGAAAGTGAAAAGTGCTTTCTTTTCCTTTGCTTGAAGTTCAGGAGCGAAATGGATTAGGAGAGTTGCAGAAAGTAGTAGTAGTAGTAGTAGTAGTGAAAGAGGTTGAGCAGATTTAGGCTGTAAGGGAGGATAATCAGTGTGAACCTTTAAAATAGGATTGTCAGGTCAGTTCTGACTTTTGTTCTCTTTGTTCGGAGCTGATTATTTTCTTGAACAGGTGCTGAACAATTTTTTGCTTATTTAGAAACATTGTTTGAAAAATATTATTTTTTGGCAGCACTTCAGCCGCGGTGAACCAGTTGCCACCTGTCTAGCGAAAAGTGTACTTCTCAAGTTGTGAAACAAAAAACTTATTTTTGGTAGCACGCTTTCTTCAAATGATTGGAGTAGCTGCTGTTCAAAGTTCACCACCACTAAAGTGATGTGGTATTAGTCCTCTAAGTGATCGATTGACTGTCGATCGATGTCATTTTGGTGTGTGTCTGTTCACTGATGCGTCATTTTGCTTATCACCACCACTGTTGTACACAACTGTTGAGAGAGAGAGAGAGCGAGTGCATCCAAAAATCACGCCACTATTCAGCAGGAGCAGGGGCAGGAGCAGCATCGAATTGTTGGGTACAGCCAAGATAAAGCCAAAAACTACCAAGAAAAAGAAAAAGAAGTGCAACTGTACGCAGCCGATTGCCGAAGAGAGATCTTTAAAGTTTGATGCTGATTTGATATCAGCTACTTTGATGAATGGGTTTGTGGACGGAAGAAGAAGAAGAAGAGGCAGCACAAGTGCTGAAAATATCTCATATTTTTGACCATATTTGGACATCTGCCGAGGCATCTGAGCTGAAGAAGAAGAAGCAGAGCTGAAGAGAAAAAAAAGTGAACCAAAGTGAAGAGGAGGACTGAGCTTGCGTTCGTGCCTTGATAATGACTGATAAGATGATGAGACCAAGAAACGAAGAGAAGAAGAAGAGGATGGTGGTTTTGCTTCAGCATTTCTTCTCCATTTCGTCGCCTCTTATCAGTCATTTACAAGTTTCAAAGATATGAAGAAACATCGTTTGTCGTCTTCGACTTTGTACAGCTGCTGCTGTTAAGTTAGGTCGTGCAACTTGAGCCACTTGTGCCTGAAATGTGTTCAAGCAAAAGCAACCAACGGAGGCACACTCAAATCAAGGCAATCTCTTCTGCTCAAATCCTCTTATCAACTCTCTCTCTCTCTCTCTCTCTTCAAATAGAAACGTCTCGAATGGCTGCTTAACACGAAGATGAACTTGTCGTACAGGCGCTAATTAAGGGCGCTTGTTTATTTGCTCCTCAAAGGAGGGAGGTAGTTTCCTTCTTGCACTCTTTCTTTGAAGTTGGGCACAATCGTTATGCAATGATATGATCTAACAGCTTTTTTTTGTTTGTTTGGGCACGTTTGAGGGGAAACGTGACGGAACTCTCTCTCTTCTCCTCCAGACAGACAAACAACCCGAAAAGGTCGCCGAAGAAGAAGAAAAAGTCGAAAAATGTACATCAAAAGAGATAGGCGTGGCACGAGATTGAAATCAGAGCCCCCCAATTAATTTACTGGCCTTATAATCAGGCGGTTTCTGATGTCTCTCTCTTTCTCTCGTTTGGTGATCAATGATCATCGCAAAATCGCTGGCGGCATCAAAGTCTGTCTGAAGAGGAGAAGATATGAAAGACGTGTACTTATTTTTTGTGGTTGATGTCATCAGAGAAAAGAAGGAGGATCCTTGAAAAGGGGGAAACCACAATGATGATCGGTCAAGGAAAAGCTGAGGGGCGGGAAAAGTCCTGGTGGTGACCAGCATTTGAGGATGGTGATCAGATGGTAAAGCAGTAGGCATAAAGAGTACATCACCATCTCCAGCATCAACGATTATCATCTCAAGCTTGTGCCTGTGTGTGTCTTCGAAGCGACACCGAAGCATTGCCGTAAATAATATTTTTCTTATCAGCAGCAGCAGCTTATTTTGGCAGACCAGTTTCTGGTGGTGGTGGTGGTGGTGCATCCCACTTTGCAGTCTTATCACTGCCACGACATCCTTGGTTCACTTCTTCTTCTTTGGTTGCTATAAAAAGTAAGCCACTTGCCCACATGTCGGCATCATTCACTCGCTGAGCCGAACAGCAGCAGCTAACAGAGCTTCAGAGAGGAAATACCACTTTCAGGCGATAAACCTCGACTTTCGAAAGCTATCACTGAAAGAAAGTTTTCCCTTCACTGAACGTTACTATTGCATTCTCTCAGCTGAGACCTTTCCCAAACATTCCCAACCTTTCCTTACGTGAATTCCGTTCACGTAATTCCCAACCTTTCCCCAAAGCAAACATTTCCATAGACCTCACGCCACCAGTCAGCCTGCAGCAGCACTGAAGGAGACAATGTCGGTATTCAAGTTGGAGCAGCAAAAGCATCAGCAGCAGCAGAATGGACTGCAGCAACAGCAAACTAATGGCCACGTCGCCAATGGTCACATTGCCAATGGCAAAGCCAACGGCCACAGTCAGGACACCGAGGAGACGCTGATCTTCACCTCGGAGTCCGTCGGCGAGGGACATCCTGGTAAGGAGAATTTAGAGATTAGATTAAAAGAGATTAGATCTTATCAAGCGGATTCTTATCATCACACATTTTTCTTTTGCTAGACAAAATGTGCGACCAGATCAGCGACGCCGTCCTCGACGCCTTCCTCAAGCTGGACCCGAACTCGAAGGTGGCCTGCGAGACGGTGACCAAGACGGGCATGATCATGGTCTTCGGGGAGATCACCAGCTCGGGGACGATCGACTACCAGGAGGTGATTCGAAACACGGTGAAGCGCATTGGCTACGACTCCAGCGAGAAAGGTACTTTCAATCATTTTTAATTGTTTTTCAAAAACTCATACAATTTTATCACCCCATCACCACCCCGAAGGCTTCGACTACAAGACCTGCAACGTCCTGGTGGCCATCGAGCAGCAGTCGCCGGAGATCGCCTCGGGCGTCCACGTCAATCGCAGTGATGAGGAACTCGGGGCCGGGGACCAGGGCATCATGTTCGGCTACGCCACCGACGAAACGGAGGAGTGCATGCCCCTCACCGTGGCCCTCGCCCACCAGATCAACGCCAAGCTGGCGGAGCTCCGCCGCTCGGGGGCGCTGCCCTGGGCCCGGCCGGACACCAAGTCGCAGGTGACCGCCGAGTACCGGGTCATCGGCGGGCAGACGGTGCCCGTTCGGGTGCACACCGTCGTCGTCTCCACGCAGCACTCCGAGGCCGTCTCCCTGGAGACCTTAAGGGCGGAAGTTCTGGAGAAGGTCATCAAGGCGGTCATTCCCGCCCAGCTGTTGGACGAGGGCACGAAGTACTACATCAACCCCTGCGGGAACTTCATTCAAGGTGGGCCGATGGGCGACGCCGGCCTCACCGGGCGGAAGATCATCGTCGACACCTACGGGGGCTGGGGCGCCCACGGGGGCGGGGCTTTCAGCGGCAAGGACCCCAGCAAGGTGGACCGGTCGGCGGCCTATGCTGCTCGCTGGGTTGCCAAGTCGCTGGTGAAGGCCGGTCTGGTGAAGCGCTGTCTGGTGCAGCTGTCCTATGCGATTGGCATTGCCGAACCGATCAGCATCACCATCATGGACTATGGAACGGGCGTGGTGAGCAATGGTGAGCTGCTGGAGATTGTCCGAGCGAACTTTGACCTCCGACCGGGAGTGATCATCAGGGAGCTGCAGCTGAGGACGCCGATCTACGATAAGATTGGCGCCTATGGGCATTTTGGAAGGTCGGACTTTCCCTGGGAGCAGGCGAAGGTGTTGCGGTTCTAGAAGTGCTGGAACTTTAGAAAATATTTTTTATTTGCTTTCTCTTCTCTATTTCTTCTCTCTCACTCAACTGACTGTGAACTCTCTTTTAATTCTTTAATTTTCTTCTTTATCTTCTTTTTCTTCTTCTTCTGTACATGTTTCTGCATTTTTTCTTCTTTCAATTTCATATTTAAATATTTATATAAACTTTTTTCTTTTTTTAAAAATGAAACTTTTTGATATTGCAGCAGCAACACCGGCAGATGTTTCAATTTATTCATTCAGTAGCTAAAATATGTAGCAGTTTACTTTTTGAGGGAGAAACTTCCGACTACTAGTAGTCCATATTTAGTCATCAAAAACATCGGCGACAAATCTGTCTCACTGGCTAGCTAGCAGCAATAGCAGCGCGCCTATGTGTCGAATCAATCATCATCAGCTGAGTAGCAGCTCTATCGGTCAGGTGTGTGTGTCAGTTAGTCAGTCTGTTACAGTGTAACGCAAACCACAACACTCACACAGACAAGTGTTTATGGTAGCAGCAAAGACTCGTTGGCGGGAGCAGGTTTTCGCACCGCCACTCGGCGTCATTTTTCCTTTCCTCTCTTTCCTCTTCTTCTTCTTCACCGGTCAGCTCACTTCAGCTCAGGTGACTCATTCGCTGTGTGTGTTATTTTGCTGTTGTGGGATCTACCTGCTCACTGTTTTCCTTCTTGTACCTGCTGTTCTTGCTGCTATTGCTGTCCGGTTGTCCGGTTGCTAGAGGAGGAAAGAAGAAGAAGAAGAAGAACGTCAACAAACACGAGTCAACTGATTTATAACTGGTGTTGAATTCTCAACTGTTTTGCTTCTAATTTGATTTCAGCTGATTCTTGAAGACGTGTTGACTACCAAAGAAGAAGAAAAGTATTGCCAGTACATTTTAGCTTTATCTAAACTAGATAGTGTTTCGCCTTTCATTTATTTCTGGTTGCAATTTAAGTGTTGCTGCTGCTGCAGTTCCCGTAACTCACACTGCTCTAAAAATTAGTCGTCAGATTCAACGTTTTTGTTTCGTATTTTACTAACTTTTTACTAACTCATCATCAGCAACAACATCCTCAAACAAAAACTTTTAAGTTGACTTTATTGGTCAATTTCAGTCATTACTATTTTCAATTCAGTTCGACGACGCAGTAGTTCAGTCAACTCTTTTTTGTCAACTCTTTCTTCAGTCGTTGTTTTTCTATTTGTGCACCTGCACTTTTTTTGTCACTGCCACTGTCAAGTTCAATGTCCGCTCGTCGATCAATCAGACTTGCTTCACTCTTTTCTGCAGTCTAGTTTAGTTCAGTTCCGTCCTCTTCTTTTGTTCAATTCTTTTCCACAACACTGCAATACTCTTTGGTGGTGACGCCTAGAATCCGTAGATTGCCTCGTTTCTTTCCTGGTTTTCTCTTGGCCATTAACCGGTAATTACCCGAGCTCTGCTATATACCACCAACTCATTTCAGTTTTAATTCTCACTAATTGATTTTGCCTTCTTTTATTACTTCCTATGTTATTATATTAGTTGCTGGAACGGCCAGTGCCACTGAAAAAAATGCCTTCCTGACACTTTTACTCTTCGATACTTTATATTGTTATTATTTTCGTGCTATTGAGTCGACCAGACCAAAGTGATCAACCAAAAACTAAAAACTTACAAAACTTACAAAAACTCTCAACTAAAATGCCTCCCATAAACTGGTACTCCGTTCGCCACTACCTCAAATGGACGCTAGTTGCCGTCACCCTTCTCTTCTTTGCCGTCACCATACTTCAGCTGCTCTTTGTCCGCCAGAAGTACATTAGCCGGTACGTGGAGATGCACCTCGAGGACAGAGGTCCTGGTGGATCATCATCACCCTCATCACCCTCGACAATACCTTCCTCAAGCCTCGACGGTGGAAAGCACGTTTTCAGCGTCGACGAAGAGGTCGATTTTAATGGAAGATTTAATCTCTCCTCTTCTGAAGCAAATGGAACTGATTTTGCCGTGAATGCCGAGCAAAAAGGACCTCCTCTTTCTAGAAACTCCCAAAAGGAGGAAAAGGAGTTTAGCGGTGAGGTGAAACTGTTGACCGGCATTATCGTCGCCGCCATCATCATCATTGAACTCCTCTACTGTCTCCTCTACCTCTACGTCGTCGCCCGGAAGCGTTTCTGCTCGATGTTCGTCTTCTCGATGCTCTCCCTCTGCTCGCTGGGCTTTCACATTCAACTGCACCTGACGATCCAGCTTGAAGATGAAGATAATGAAGTCCTTGAAAGGACCAAAGACCTTGATGAGAGCCTCGAGGCGGAGCACCTCCTCAATCACATCACCCGAAGCTCGCTGACGGAGGTGATTCTCTCGGTCCTGGAAACCGTTTTATCCTTGGCCTACTCAGCTGTTCTTTACAAATTTCCCGGCAGGGAGACGCTTCAAAGTCGATATCGGCTGGGATTTTTCCGCTTAGGTGGTGGTAATAATCGGAGAAATAATCACCACATTGTGCCGGGTCAACCGGTGCCCAATGGCCATGCTGTCAGCATGGAAATGCAGTCCATTGATGGTGATGCTGAAGATGGAGAGATCAGAAATGATAATAATCACCATCAAGTTCAGAACCACCAAAATGATACCTCTTCATCCTCTTCCTCTTCGCTTTCAATAAATGATTTGAATCCACTCCACCAGAGGCCGCCAGGCTCGTCACCATCATCACCACCGATGATATCTTCTCCATCAACGATTATCACCACCACCACCACTGTTCTTCAAAGTCCAGGGGGTGAAAGTGATGATCATGAAACTTCAGCCACCACCACCACTGCCACCACCAGTCATTGACACCACCAGTTGATAATTAATGACTTAATACTGCTGTACTCAGTTTTAATCTCTCGGACCATCATCAATTGAGGTCTTAATTGAGAAGACGACGTTTTGGATTGTTTTTGTTGTGCACGTGTTTCTGCTGATTGATGACATAATTGATGATGATGTTGTTGTTGTTGATAGTGGTTTTGTGATTTTTGTCAGAGAAACTGTGACTGCTGATTTGTGTGTCCGCGCCCCTGATCCCAAAGAAGAGGCAGAAGAACTTTGAAACTTTGTGCGAGATTTTTGTTTACGACTAGTTTTTTACCTAATAAATATTTGAAAGTTTGAAGGCTGAGAGAGTAGGTTTCAGTTACTATTTTCGTTCTGTCTACTTTAAAAAATAAAGATAGTGTCGTTTGACGTCAGTTTTGCTTTGCTTTGCTTTCCTTTTCCTACCTATTTATTATTACTTTGCAATAGTAATAGTAATAATAATGTGTTCTTTTACTGCTTTTTCCTTTGGGTCGATTAATTGTCCATGTCCGTGTGGAACTGCTGCTGCTGCTTTTAGAAACTTTTTTCAGAGGGAGATACTAAATAATATCAAAAAGACAATGTTGCTCCACAAAACAGAAAACAGGAGCAACTGAACTGAAAAACTTTCTTCTCTTGCACGGAACTGTGAACTGTGTCAAGAGTACTGCTGAAGAAAAAAGTACTCGTCGTGATCGATACCCCAAAATGAAACCCCATAAAAAGAAAGTTGAAGGTGAAGTTTGCACATTAGAGGGGAACAAATGACGAACAAAAAAGACGATGATCATATGAAGATTGAGCGGAAAGATAAGCAGTTTTGATTTTGATTTTGATTTTAAAAAGGGCGTTAAAAAGGGCTTCTGTCTGACTGACCTTCAAATGTTAGCAGTAAGCAAACAGATTTTTTTCCTGTTTTTAACGCACGGATTACCCTAATCCCCCGCTTTCCCTTTTTCCCTCTTTTTCTTTCTCCATTTTCAATTGGTGATTAATCTTCTATTGAGCAGTGTTAAAAAAGTTTTTCTTTTTTGATTGTTTAAAAAAGAGGCTGTCTAAAAGCTCAACCTCAAGTCAAGAATAAGAAGACAGAAAAATCGCATTTTTAAGGCACTTGACTTGACAAATCGCTTTAGCAGCAACAACAGCAGCAGCAGTCACTTAGCTAATTAATTCATCAGCTGCTGTTGCCGTTGCACTTTCTGCTGATGTGGCTGCTACTAACTGGTAACACACACTTGACAATTAACAAATGATGACAAAGAGGCAGACAAATAGAAATGAAAATGAAAATAAATAAAAAGTCTTGACACTGGATAGCCAAAAGCAAACAAAAGCAATGATATAGTGGGTTGAAAACAAAAAAACGACTTTTTTGCTTTTTTCCCTACTTGTCACGTCTGGTTACAGCAGATTTGCTGTTGTTGCCCTGGAACAGCCCAGATATTATCGTTGCTCTTTGCCCTTTTTCTGTAAATACTATTAACCAAAATCTAGTTTTGTTTTAGCTGCAAATAAATCGATTTGTAATTAAATTAACACAAAAAACAAAAACCTGATTTTGCACTGAAATAAAACACCAACAATTTAAATTGTTATCACTTGTCATTTCAAAGACAAAATGTTTAAAAATTAAAAATAATTTGCGTAATAAAAAATTTATTTATAGACTTGTTTTTTCAAAAAAAGTAGCAATTAGCATTGGTTGTAATAAAAAAAAGAAGTCTAGTACAGCAAATCAATTCTTGTTTTGCAAATCAACGTTGTTGCTACCCAATCGATTGAGGAATATTCTGCGTTCTTTTTATGACACTGACATTGGCCAATTTTGTTTGACGGTCTTGATATCAAGACTGCTGTCAATTGCTGTGTGCTGACCAGAATGTTGGTCAGGAAAAAAGACAGCAAAAATCTCTCAATCGATAGTCGTCAAATGGCTTAATTTGGGCTGTTTATCGTCAAAAAAGAGGAATCTTGAAAAAGAACTAAGAATTGAAGATACTTGCAGTCAATTTTTTTGGTTTAGCCTTGATGATTGAACTCTTCTTTTTTTTGCCTCTCCTCTTATGTCATCGATCTTTTTAAGGATTTTTTGCGACTATTAGCACGATTGAATTTTTATTTTCTGTTTTAATTTTTTTTGGTGTTGACAGCTATTTTTCTTTTTCCTCATGACACTCGTCCTCGAAATGTGTTGCCACCACTATGAAAAATGTCGATAATTACCAGATACAACAACAGCAGCAAACATTTGCCGGCAAAGAGAAACTAATAGTTGTCACAGTTGTTGTCGGCAACGTTTTAAGAAAAAAAATAGTGCTTGGAATGACAAATCTAGAGCTATTTGCCAAGTTTTTAAAAAAATTGTGATAGATCATTTCTGCCCCTTTTAAACAATTCGGTCCCTCCCTTTTTCAACTTCTTCATTTAACCGGCGCATGCCTGAACCAAAATTTTATAGTTCAGTTAAACGGAAGCAAAAAATGGATTCATGTTTAGAATCCTCTTTTTTTTACTTCTGGCGACCATGTATCCAACAGCAGCAGCAGCAGTATCGATTCAACAACCACCGAAAAGACCAGTGAAAGTCTCTCTTTTTTTGTAAAGCTAGGATTCAGTGATCATTGTACTTTTCATTCATTCATTCACTTCTTCAGTGTCCTTGTCGACAGCAGCAGCTGAAGACACCACAGTCAGTCTCTTGTTAATGATCTTTTTTTCTCCTCTAGTCACAGTTGCACATCAGCAGCTCCAAAAGGGAGGATATCAAAATTGAGACATCGATTGAAATGGAGGCAGTGGAGAAAAAAAAGAAAAAAAGTAAAGTAGAACGAGCAGTGGTAGTTCAATTGCGAGGGAGGAGAGAGAGAGAGAGAAGAATATTCTTCGCCTTATTCTTTTTCTTTTTCTTTTGCCCCGGCAAAACAGACGACGCAAACGACGTCGTCGTTGCTGTCGTTTGACGACGACAATGACGACAACGACAACGAGGACGCCGGTACAAACATATGAGAACCAGAAACAGACGCCGATCTGTTTCTAACGAGAGAAAGTGAAGGAAAGAAAAAACATTTCCATTCATTTTACAGTAGTCAAAGTTGAGAGAGAGAGAGAGAGAGAGAGAGAGAGAGAGAGAGAGAGAGAGAGAAAGAGAAAATAAGGAAGAGAAAAAGAAGCAGATCAGAATCTGATTTTGATAATGTTGCCAGCCTCTTTTTTACCAAACATTTTTTTGCCTCTGGTTTGTGTTGTACCAAGTGTTGTTCCAATTGTGGAAACCAATTGGACTGATTGAATTGGCGCAGTTATAAACGGGGCAATCTCACTGATAAGTCTTTGTCTTTTGAATCATTTGGAACCGTAAAACGCTTGTTTTCAGCTCATCTCAAGCTAATGTATTTTAAATTGACCTTTCCGTCAGTGAGAGACTTGAAAGCGACTGAAATGTGAAATGTTGACAGTGAAGAGCGGAAAGACTACAGCAAAATGATGATGATCATCTGCAAAGTGATTCAGTTCAGTTTCTGCGGTAAGAGAAAGAAAAAGTCAAGTGAGGTAAGTTTTTTTAGTTTAACTTAAAATTTTAAGAAATTGTTTTCTGCGTTTGTCTATTGCCTAAATCGTTTGTCAATTACATGGCAAAAAAAAGTAAGTGATATTATTCTGCGTGACCCCTTAATGATGGCACAAAAAAGCACAAAAAACTGCATTCTGTTTTCTTTCTTTTGTTTATTTGTTTGTACGCAGTGAAACCAAACAGCAAAAACAGCCATAAATTATCGTTTTTCTCTTTTTTCTGCATAGATCAAAAGGTTATTTTATGAAAAATTATATCGTTATTGTTATTTTTGTTTTTTATTGTGCCCCATATGATCATTGATTTTTAATTTTTAAACAGCCCAATTAACATAACAATTAGCATTTAGGCGGTTAAATACCAGCGCTATTTTTAGGAAGGAACATCAATGAGAGAAAAAACGGCAGCAATTTTGACCGGCACAAAAAAATAAGGCATTTTTTCCCTTCTCACCACAACTGCAATTAATAATTGGCACTTTTGCCATGTGATGATTGGAGAGAGAGGGAGAAAGTTCTGAAACATTCCGGGCATTTTTGAGACTGACCAGACCCGAGCAATTAATTGGCAGATGAAATGCTATTTTTGATAGCATTTTTTCTGTTATCATCATCATCATCATCACCAAAATGACCTACATTATCATGCCGCATCTCTCCAAAAATTTTGCATCGTTATTGTGCCTCGTTCTTGTTCTTCCATTACTCCGTTTTGCCTTTTCCACTTACAACTTTTCCAACTCATTAATCTGCTGAGTGAGTGAGTTGAAAGATTTCTAAATCACATCTTTAATTCTTCCGGAAGCCACAAAACTTCCTCAAAACATCTCAACTTAACTCAACACAGTGTCATTAGTTTTAGCAGCAGTAATTAGCGTGATTTTTATTTTTGGAAGCATGTGTCTTTTTAATTTTTTTGCAATTATTTCAACTCTAAATCATCCAGCGTTTTAACTTTCTTCATCTTTCTTCAAAATTTTATCATCTGAAGATTTGAATATTTTCCGGTGATCAAGTTAAATCGAGAATTGAGAACAGCTGCTGTTGTACAATTTCAGTTCAAGTGATTTAGAAAATTTATAGCTAAAGCAGCAGCAGCAGCAGCTCGAGACACATCCGGTCCATCGGAGATACTACAAGACACACACACTGAGATTTAGCGTCCTCATTTTCTCCAGAGCTGATGAGTGATGGGACTGTCCTTATTCTTCTTCTTCTTTACTTGACCTAGTAGTGAAGAGGGAATCCCCATCCCCAAAAAGTACAAGTAGTGAACCAGCAGCAGTAGCGGCTAGTCACTTTGCTACACTTGGGTGAATTCTCGAGTGAAGGATTCTTTCTCCCTCCTCTTTTTACCCTCTTCTTCAGATTCTCTCCATTAAACGAAACAGCGACGAGGAGATGAGATGACAGGCGCAAGTGATTGAGCCATTCATTGTCTGACTGACTTTTTTTCTTTTTCCTTCTTTTCCCTTGTCCGGTGACACAACAGACAAGACAACACTAGTACAATAGGCTAAAAACAAGTTCCAGTAAAGTTGTGCTCCCACTTTTTCTTCAGCATTTTTTTCAGTTTTTTTCACCAAATCTTGGTCACCAGTGCTCATATTTTTTAGTCAAAACGCATTTTTTTCCTTTGGTCGTGGCTGTCGTCTTCATCACAGCAATTTTTTACTTCAATTTTAGTTTGTGCAGTGTGTGATGTACCAGAAAGACACACAGAGAGACAGAAAAGACAGAAAAGGCAGCTCTGGCCCAATAACAGCAGCCGCATCTTTTTTTGCGCCCTCTTCGCTCTGCCTTCATCGCTCAAAAGTCATTGAGTATGATGTGGGCAATAAATTATCTTTCAATTTGTTTGTGATGTGCCGAGAGAGAAAGAGAGAGAGAGAGAGGGCAGAAAAAAGAGCAGTATAACTGTGTGGGGAGTGGATTCTGCTTTAGAGGGATTCTAGCTAGATTCTTGCCTCCCTACTGTGTACGAGAGAGAAAGATGTTGCGACCAGCAGCAGCAGTAGCAAACAAAAGTCGCCGATGTTTCCTTTCCTTGTGAAGCTGCAGCCAGTCAGCAGTTGTCGGAATCGACCAGTGAATCCTTGCTCTTTCTTTCTCTCATTCTCTCAGAATCTCGCTCTCCCTTTCTGACTAGTCGTCGTCTTCATTTGGCAGCTATATCAGCTAACACTGCAGCTAGCACATTGCAAAACCGAGGAGAAAGAAGTGAGAGAGAGAGAGAGAGAGAAAGAGAGAATCCCCATTGTTTGTCGACTTTCGATTAGAGTGAAGCAGTGGCAGAATGAAAGTGCTGACTAGATTTTCTGACTTTAGATTCACTGCCACCACTGCACCAAGACTCTTGATGCTAAATACTCATGTCAAATTTTTTTCTCTGTTCTGCTTCGTTTATTTGTTTGTTTATCTGTCTGTCTAGAGAAGAAGACGAGAGGAGGAGGAGGAAGAAGAGGAAGAGGGGAGAAAAAGAATTTTGTAATATCTTCATCTTAAAACTGAAGACCTGTGAACAAAAAATTCAACATTTTTAAGCTCCTGATCATCATCTCCTTCCTTATCAATGCGCAGCAGCTCTTCTCGAAACCTGGCGTCCTCGCCCAACTCGAGCAGCCGCCGGACCGGTCAGGGTCAAAATATCCACCACCACCACCTTCAGCAGCACCCGAACGCCCGTTTCCACCAAACCGGGCCGCACGAGAAGTTCATCGCCATGCAGGTAATGCAGGCGCTGCTCTTTACCAGCAGGTAAAAGATTTTGTTTACATTTTTTGAGTTTTTTGTTAAAGAACTTTCTTATCTCTTTTTTTCACAGAATCAGCTTCCTCCTCTACGACATTGTCCACGTGGTGGTCCGCAAGGAGGCAATCTACATGCGACTGGGCTGGCTCTTTGGCGGCAATCCAAAGGAGGACGCCGGGGTGAACAGCGCCTGCTTCAGCCTGATCGGCCTCTTCCTCATCGCCCTCATCATCTTCACCTTCATCTACAACTACATGATCGTCCACGAAAATGTGATGGGCATCACGGCGACGGGAGTGGGCCTGCTGCTGCTGTACTCCTACAACCTCCTGGCGACGGTCACCTTCAGCTCGCTGACGCTGATCGAGTCGGGCGTGACGGTGGGCGTCTCCACGGCGGAGCTCTTGGGGCTGGTTTACCTGATCAAACTGGTGAAGCACAAGAAGGAAGTGCGATATGTGCAGCACTTTGAGAAGCGTTTCAGTGTTGTCAGTCCGGGAGTTCTCGGCGCCGGAGGGCTGATCGGCGCGTCGAATGGAAGGTCAACTTCGACGCTTCCTCATCAGCGGAAAATTCAGGAAAAGACTGGATCGACGCCGCCACCACCACCTCCAGCTATTACCATTTCCTGTAATGAAGACGGAGGAGGTGGTGAAGAAGGTGGTGAAAAAAGGGGTGATCGCAGAAAAGAAAGTGGTGAGGAGTCGTCTGAAGAAGAGGAAAGTGGTAGTAAGTTTCAGCATTCTAGAAGGAAACAGAACTTGGATGCCATCAAAGAGGCCGCCTCGGATGATGAGGGTGACTTTGATCGTCACTCTTCGGCCTCGTTTAGAGGTGATGGTGATGAGGATGATCACCACCATCAACGAAAGCATCGTCATCACCACCAACAACAGCCTCAGCCCTTATCACCCTCAGCCAGTCGTACCAGCCTCGAGCGAGATGATCAAGGTGGAAGTGAAGCAGAAGGAGGTGAAGGAGGTGGTAGACGATATCGTCAACACAAACAGTCTGACCGGCCTAAAACTTCCTCCACCAAACCTCTTCCTAAGCCTCCGCCCCTAATTTTATCGGATGAATCCGCCTCGGCGGCGGGTGATGAGTCGAGCATCTCTGACACCTATCACCATCATCATCAGCAACAAAGAGGACCTAGGACCCATCACCCTCCTCACCTTCACCACCATCACCTACACAAATCACGAGATCACCTCACCGTTCCAGGGCAGATGTCCCTAGATCAGGCGGAGGCAGAAAGTGGTGCTGATCAAGAAGAGGAGGAGGAGGAGATGGTCAGCGCTGAAGAGGAGTTTCCACCACCATCTAAAGAGGTGACCACTGTTCGACAATTTCCACCACCATCATCCCCTGCTCATCGACATTTCCAACACCCTCATCACCCTCACCACTCCTCTCACCCTCAGCACTTGCCTTCCATTTCAGTTCAGCCTCCTTCGACAACCTCGACAACAGCCTCCTCAACTCGAAGACGAGAGGACGAAAGACAGGGACATAGGCTTCACGCTCGCTCCCGTTCTGACACTATTTATCAGTCTCAGGAAGCTTATCAACAGCAGCAGCAGCACAGCTCACATCCTCACCAACGTCATCCACCACCGCCCGTGCATTCTCATTCAGATGAGAGTTTGCTTCAGGAGTCGCCCAGTGCCGCTTATCAACATTATCAACAGTCTCATCGCCATCAACAACATTCACAGCTTCACTACCGAGGTACCGGTGATCACCATCGTTCCCACCACCCAGCTCAAAGAGAGGAATATTATCACCACCACCAACAACGTCATCCTCAATCCTCTCACGAGTACGCCTACGAAGATGAGAATGCTGTTCACTTCGACGAGCGGACTGGTTACCACCGTTAAGTGGTGGCAGTGATCATAAAAGCCGAGCAATTGTCCTTCTCTGTTGCACCTGCTACGTTTTCCCCTTTCCTACTTAATCGTTACTATCACCACCACCACCACAATCGTGAACTTTGCCTTTAAGACACACGAATCCTCCTCATCTTTTTCTTCCCCTTTTCTTCTTCGCCTTCTCTCTCTCTCTCTCTCTCTCTCTCTCTCTCTCTCTCTCTCTCTCTC
>JAALOO010000263.1_pt1 | contig 49176 bp, 37 predicted proteins | sample 7257641 | NCBI WGS metagenome assembly JAALOO01 (sample SAMN14085613, study PRJNA598686) | mite metagenome | biome: ENVO:01001000; feature: ENVO:01001002; material: ENVO:01001226; isolation source: single female mite from University of Michigan culture on fish food culture... ...
CTCTCTCTCTCTCTCTCTCTCTCTCTCTCTCTCTCTCTCTCTCTCTCTCTCTGATCAGCTCCACTCGATCAACACTGAAAGAGACAGAGAGGACAGAGACTCGGACTACCACTTCATCATCACATTGAACACTGAAAGACCAATTTTACGCCGCCGTGGTATGTGCGCCCGTTCTCTCTCTCCCTCGATTAGACAATGGGGGATTCGACTGAACTGTCGATTGGAATGCCTCTTTTGCCATTGCAGATGTTCTTGTCGATTGCTAAGTCGATCTGCAAACGCGCACTGTTCAGTGGGGCATTTGATTTTTGACTTTTCAATTTGCTGCTTCCATTGCTGCTGGTTTCAAGTCCGGGTTTCCATTTTCCCGTGAACTACTCTGCTCGCCAACGCGTTATCATTTGGCAAATTGTATGTGCGAATGAGAATGAGTGTGAGTGTGTGTGTGCATTAGGTGCTTGTGAGTACTTTTCGGTTAGGGTGTGTGAGTGTTGGAGGGGATTATGAATCCTAATTGAAAATTTTGCAATTGAACGCTGCTCAAACTGCTCTCTGTTCAATTTTAAAGCTTGCTGAAATTATTATTTTTCTGAGTGTGGAGTACTTTTGGACTCTGTAAAATGCTTTTCAAAATGGTTTGAAACAGGTTTGCAGCAGCAGCAGCAGCAGTACTCTCTGTTTACTGTTCTGGCTGATTCTTCGTTTCGGTTCTTCAGTTTCAGCCTCTTCTTCTTCATCTTCATTTTCTTTGGCCATTACAGGGCAGAGAGGGCAGCGCCAGGTCCCTAGCGAATAGCCCTGCTGCTGGTGCTCGTAATCTTCTTTCGATTTAAATCTATTTTACTGTTTGTGTGTGTGTTTTTGTTGTTGGCAGTGCCAGGCTTATTTTCCTTTCCTCTGTTTACCGAGAAAGAAAGAGAGGACCCCGTTTGATTTGCCATTTTCGATTGCCATTTGCAGTTGTGTGTTTTAGGGTCTTTAGATTTTAGTTTTTAGAAAACCGTTTTTAAATTCTCTCCCTTCTTTTTCTCTTTCTGTCTGTGACGATATTGCTGTTGTTGTTCAGTTCTTCTCTTGTTTTTAGCTTTGAGAGAGTTTATTTTCTTTCACTTAGTGAAGACTTTTTACTTTTTTGGCTGCTGCAGTTGCTGTTGGGGAGACCCTGACGCGCAGTTTGATTTATTCTCAATCAATAATAAATGGCCCAATTGGAGAGGAGGAGGAGGAGGAGGAGTAGGGCGCCAGCTCGTTATCCCCCGCTTTTTATATTTTTTTAAAACGCGCACATTCACTTCCAATTGACACCGATAAACAGAACTGAAGAGGGGGAATTCCATTCCATTCGTGGTCCGCTGATTTGCTGAGCTTGAGTTTGGAATACTTTAAAACAGTCTGTCTGTCATTCTGTCTGTTCTGCCTGGTGGGCGATAATGGACTAGGATTTTTTCGACTGCTACTTCTTACCAGCACCAGAAAAAATTTTGGTTTGCTCATTTTAGGTGCTCAAAAATGGGGGGTGACTTTAAGCTGTTGGTTTGTTGCCAGAACTATTTTCCCCATCAATCCTTGGCGAAATTGGCAAATTGTTTCCCTTTGACAAACTTTTTTCCTCTTTTTTCTGATAATTAACAATTCAGTAAAATAGGAAGAAGGAGATGAAAAAGGCTTTCTGATGCTTATCAGCACCTTACCTGCCCTTTAGTGTGTGTGTGTGCCGCAATGTTTGTACGCTGAAATGTTTGCAGCCCTTTTCACCCAATTTAGTAGTTTACCTTCCAGCCAGCCAGCCAGCACTACTCCAATTTGCCTGTCAGCTGACGGCTGCCTCCCGTTTTCCTCTTTTTATTTCTTTGCTTTTTGTTTTTACTTGTTTTCTTTACCTTGACTTTACAACAGCACCGCGCTCTAACGGTTTTTATACCGTCTGCCTCAGTGTCTCAGTGTGACAGTGTGTCTGCCTCTTCTTCGTCTTCGTCTTTTGCACGACCGTCCATTAAGCGGTGATTAATTGAGGAGCAGCAGTCTTCCGCTTGGTCGCCCGAGAGACGAAGAACACTAACTGCTGCCTTTGCCGCTAATTTGCCAAAGACGTTTTAATTTGGCGCCAGTATCGCAAAGTAGAGCCTAACATTATCGACAGTTAGGATTGTGCTCATTCTTTTTTTCTGCAGAAGAAAAGCCTCGATTTTTATATTCTTTGTGTGTCTAGTGTCGAGAAGTGCACGTTATTTTTCCCTCAGTTTTTACCTACCTTTTCAAAAGAAAAGCTGATGATGATGCATCGACTCTACAGAAACACTCTGCTCTGGAGAATCGCACATGCAAATCATTTTCAGGTCCAGGGGATTACTTTTTCCTTCTTCCTGAACTTTTCTTCTCTCTTTCTCATTTTCTCTGTTTGTTCATCAAATCAACACCAGCTCAAAGAACAATCATCTTCTTTTTCTTTGCTGTTGTGTACAAACTCGCACTGTCTGCAGCTTTCTGGCAGTGTCTCGGTGTTCAACTTCGTATTAGTTAGTAATAATCGAGGCTTGATTTTGATCGATTGGCAGAATAGGAAAGGCAAAGCTTTAGAGAGTAAGGAAGTTCAATCTCGGCGGTAGATGCACTGGGACTCAATTGAACAGTCATCGATCCAGGATTGAAGTTTTTTTGTTGTTGTTGCAGAACGTGACACTGGCTCGCCGGCTGCAAATTTCCTTCGATTTGGAACACGATGGCTTGAATTTGTTTATTTTGCCTGTTTTCTTGGTTTTAATGTTTGTCTTGTGTTTGCGCCTTCGTATGCACACAAACTTGAGCATTGATTGATTTCCATTTGCCGGGTGACATGCCGGGACATGTCAAGCTTGCTTTTCTTAGTGTTTTGATTTCCGTTTTCGAGCAGATTTTCTAGTGAAACAGAAACAATTGACGCTCTTTACATTTTTATTAAAACCCTCCGAAACGATTGAGTGTCGCTTGTAAGTGGAATTGAAAAGTTTTGTTTTGAATGATCGCTATTTTAAAGTGCTTTCTTGGTGTTGTTTTTAGGAGGGATAGAAGCAAATCTAAGCTGAAACCGGCGCCAGAATTTTTTCCCCTGTTTACTTTTAACTTTTTTGAAAAGTGTTTCTGCCTTGCTGTGATCTTATTTAACACAAAACCAGACAAAAACAACAATTGTCCTAATTTAAGGCACCAATGCAAAAAAAACTAGCCACGGCATTTTTAGCGGCATAGTGGGGACTTTGCGCTTTAGCGGCACTAGTTTAGTAGATCATGGTCATCATCAAGAAGGGGAGTCCGTCCACCGTCCTTCAGGCGTCATTACCATAGCTACCAAAATACAGTGCTTTTTTCGAGGGCTCGGTGGTGCTGGTGGTGCTGGTGGTAATGATCACCGTACACACTGTGCTGATGATGACCACTGATGATGATAATGGTGGTGATCATCTTCCTCCTCACTGACCAACTCTCTTTCTGAGCTCTGTGGCTCGTGGCCACCATCGTCTGGTGAAGTGGTGGTCATAGTCGGCTGAGCAAGAGAGGAGGCAGGCATAATCGTAACAGATCGGCCATTGTCTTCGGCCATGTTCATGCTGTACTGAATTAATAGAGAGTACACAAATGCGAAATGGTGAAACGGTGCAAGCTAGGTGCAAGCTTTTACCTTGCTAGCTCTTTCTTTCTTTTTTTGTTGGCCAATTTTTGCCGCCGTCTCGTTCGCTCGCTCGCTCGCTCTCGCATCAATCTTGGCAATCTACTTTAAATCATATTAATGACGGAGACGGACGGAGCTTTCAGCTGACATCGAACTAGACTGACTGACTGCCGTTAACTGCCAATTCAGTCAGTGCAAGCGCACACTTTGCTTTGCTCTGAAAGTTGTGCACACATTGCTCGAAAATTGCCTGTTTGATGTTCGCTCTTTCTCTGCGGCTGCCTCTTATCGTGGCGGCCGAGAAAATGAGGCGAAATAAATACTGTGCTGTGGTGATGGTAGCTACCATCAAAGTGCAACAAAAAATCGAACCGATTATCTGCTCGATTCGAGGTGCATAGCACCAGCACCGCTGCTGATTTTCCTGACTACCTTTTTGAGGTGATGCCCGGGAAGGTGTTGTGATGGCCGTGGCAAAGATGTGAGCTGAGGCAAAAGAAGAAGAAGAAATTTGCTTTACATTTTTGTAGTAGTCAATGTCTTCTTTTTCTCCTTCTTCTTCAGCTCATGTTTGACACGCAAGCGGCTCATCAACTGAGGACCAAGAAGAAGGAGAAGAAGCTATCTTCTTCAGTTGATGGTCTCACTTTGACCACATCACTTTACTCTCTCCCTTTCCTTCAGTCTTTTTTTCTTTGAAAAGGTAGTGCACTTTATCATCTTCCTTTGTGCTGTCTATCTTCTTGGCACCTAAGTGTGCTCACTCTCGCGATCAAGTGATCGTCTAAAATGTGCCCAGAGTGTCTGTCAGTGTGCTGTGTGTGTGTGTCAATACGGCTAATTGTGCATTAGCGCCTAATTGGCTACTCTTCTTCCTCTTCTATTTCGTTTCTTTTTATTTCAACCCGTAACCCTCTTTTGTAAAGAGTGACTGACACCTCCTCCAGTCTGACAATGACCCGTGTCCTCTCTCTCTCTCTTCTTTTAAAACGAAAAGTCTGCTTTCAATTACAACAGCGCAACTCTTGTGTTATTCAACAAGAGTCGCCGGCTCGAATTGCAAATTGCCTGCAGAATCGAGCAGAGCAGAACTCGAGGTCGGGCAGCAGCTTCACTCAATTAACATGTCAACGAGAGTGGCAACACTTTTGACTTTCGGTGTAGTTCTTTCTTTCTCTCTTTCTCTTTCCGTTCACTTCCCGCTGACTGATATGGCACTACAAAATCGTGATAATTTGTCGGTTGATCTTTTCGGTGTCAAAGTCAAAGTCAAACAGTGCGCCATTCAATCAGTTGCTGTGTCCAAGCTAGGTTTTGTTTTGCCTGCTGGTGTCAAAGTTTTCACTGCTGCTGCTGCTGCTGCTGCTGCTGCTGCTGCTGCCTCCTCCTCGCCGCAACATGACACCTTTCTGCAGTGACGAGTAACCACTTTCAGGCTGATTGAGCTGATTCAGCTGCCAATAATGTAATGCACAGACAACGGGAAGAGGATTGCGCCTCTATTGAACACACTGAGAGCGCAATCAACAGTGCCCAGTGCTCAGTGTCGGGGCTATTTTTATGTTTATTGCCCATCGTCGGCTTTTTGGGCATTTGCATTTCCATTTGCCGAATTCTGGGCAATCACTGACCTTTGTCAGTCAGTCAGTCAGCCAGCCAGTCAGTGTGTGCGCCTATCGTAAAACCCTGGCCACTCTTTTTCAAAGCTGGCTCTGCCGACTGGCCACAAGTGAGTGTTTGCTGCTGCTGTTGTTGTAATTTGTTGTGGAATAATACTGCTGGCCATATGCTGCTGCTGCTGCTGCTGCAACCAATAGCCCCAAATGAGCAGAAGAGTGGGCGAAGAGATTATTTACGACATGGCAGCAGCAGAATTTGCTGTGTTGTAGTAAAGAGGGAATTGTTGTTACACGTTAAAACAAAACGATTTTCAGCGTGAAATCGAGGGTGTTGATTGGCCCAGTGCAAAAGACGACTGACCGGGCCCAGCTTTCTAATTTCCAATTTACTTTTTAGCTCCGTGATCGGCCCAAAGTGGTCAGTAGTTTTTATTATTGAAATTCGTGAATGAAAAAGAGAAAGAAGGTTTTTGCTACCGCTAATTGCCAATGACCCAAATATTCCAGTGAGGAGGAAGGTGTGCCGCAGTAGTGGTCAGTTTTGAAAAGATAGAATTTTGTGTTGCTTTTGAATTTACGTTTTCAATTTGAGCACTTTTTTGTTTTTCTTGAGTAGCAGCCAAAAACTGTGTGCTTTTTGTGGCTCACACATTAAACTCAGAGGAATGTACTTCTTCTTTTTGCTGTCTTGTTCTTTCCCTTTTTTCCAAAAGAAGAGAGCAACAAGTGACCGTAATTAACGGAGTGGCGTAATTGACTTGCTATTCAAAAATGTTCGAGCCAAACTAGAACTCCATTGTGGCTATTAAATCATCCTGTCGATTTTTTTCGATTTTATTTTATTTGAATAGCCATCGATGAGCACTTCATTTTCTTCTTCTTTCCTTTGTCCTCTTTTTCACTGTTTGTATTTGAGTAGTCCCATTTAGCATACTAAATCCCTGCTTTTAGCCAAAAAAGTGCGCTCAAACACATCTCCAAATATTTTCTTCTCCCGTTTTACACCATTAATCACTCACTTACTAAAGAGCTAAAGAGTGAGAGGGTTCACAACAGAGCAGAACTGGCCGCTAATTGCAGGCTTTCTCTACCTCCTTCTCCTTTTCCTAAAAGGATGGCCCACTTTAAAAGGCTTATTATTAGTGGAAAAAAGATTATTAGATCGAAATCTCTTTTGTCTTTTGCCAGTGCTGCTGCTGCTGCTGCGGAATTGATCAATCTGTCAGGAGAGACGAACACTGTTTGGTGATTGATTGACTGGCTGAGTGACCAAGAATTTTTCGTTCAGTGTGCTTAGAGAGTTTGCAGCAATTTGGCTACTAATTAATTGCAGCCCCAGTACTTTCACAGTGATGATAATTGCACTGTTGCAAAATTTGATTGTTCACCAACTCACTGACTGACTGACTCATTTACACACACCTTAGTTTCTTGTGAGCGTTCCAGAAATGCTGATCGACTTTTGCTCACTTGTGCTTTGTGCTAAGTTTCAGTGATCTGCTTAATTACTCAAAGTTGCGCTTGACCGTTGAAGATTAATTAGTTAAGTCGAACAAAAAATCTAGTCTAGCTTTAATTGAATGTTTATTGGACAGCTAGAAAACAGTCAGTGTTCTAGATCCTAGTGAAACATTTGTTTTCACTAGGTGCTGCTGGCCAACACTAATTCAATGTAAATGTTTGCTCAAGTTGTTGCAACTTTTAGCTTCTTTTTAGTTTCTTTTCAGCTTTTGCTGGTCATCTTGCACTTTTTTCAGCGCTTTTTATTGCTGTAAACTTTTTAGTCGGTGATGAGATTGCACAGACAGAGAGACAGACGGGCGGAAAAAAGGTCGTTACAGACTAACACACCCGAGAAAGAGCTTTTTGAGTGGTGGTGGTCAATCTCTGAGAATATATCCGAGGGTTAGAGTGGAGTGAGTGGCCTAAGAAGAGAGTGGCCTTCAAGGCTGCCACCAATAGCTCAGCTCTTCTTCTTTCTCGGTGTGGACGACAATAAAACCAATTTGGCAACATTTGCTCACATAAAAATTTAGCCAGTCCAGGCAGGCAAGCTGGCAGACGGTGATGCGATGGTAGCACACAAGAGCAAACTTTTCTTTCTCTTTCTCCCACATATCTCCTCGAATCTCGAGGTTTGCTGTGTATCATCTTCTCTCTCCAATTGCCAAAGAGGTTGTAAAAGTTGTCTGTGCCCGTGTGTATCAGTTTGGTTTGGGGTTTGCGCTGATGTGAAACTGATGGGGAGAAGAACAAAAAAAGTGGAATTGTCAGGAAGAGAAGAAGAAAAAGAATAAAAAGATGATGACCGAGTGTGTGTTTGAGTGCATCTGAACATGGCGGAGAGGACTAGCTGATAAGAGCTGTTGCATAAAAAGAAAGGTAAAAAGTATAAAAGTATCCCAAGAGCTGTGGCATGGAATTTGTGTGTGTTTGTGTGTATGTGCACAGAAGCTGAAATTGTCGCAATAAAAAACTGGCAACACAGTAGACAGGGTAGAGAAAAGCAGGCGAAGAAGGCGCCAAGATAACGAGAAATGATCGTCAAAATGAGAAGGACTTGAGCAGCTTCTCTTGTCGAAAACAGCATCTCTGTTTGACAGGACCGGAGAACAGCGTTTTGACAGTGTCTCCTCTTCTGCTCTGAGCATCAATGTCACCTACGAGTTTTGTTTGTCTGTCTGTTTTTTGCTTGCTCACTCGATGTGACATGATTTGAGATGAATGTTGCGATGTGCACTTCTGGTGGTGGTGGTGGTGGGATTCACCGTTGACTATTTTATACAGAGCTTCTGCTGCTGTCTCTGTTTTATCCCACTGCTTCCTTCCTTCCTTCCTCCACTGTTCTTTCATTAAGTGACCAATTAGTGTGCGCTAATAAATATTAATTGGCCATACGTGATGATGGCTGATCTGAGCTGCTGAACAGTGCTCTGAGGATGCTGCTGCTGCTGCTGCCTATGATTAATTGGCCTAGCCATTAGATTGAGCGAGCCAGGGGAGCAAGGAGATGTCCGTTGGTGATGATAATGCTGATGGTGGCAGGACTTTTTTCTTTCTTTTCTCCCTTCGTGTTCAATCGATCGACTACCGTCGAGATGCAAATTTTTTGCTGTTGACGACTACTGTTCTAGCTCAACAGGAATGTAAATTGCTGTCTGCGCTGTCTGTGCTTTGTCTGCCTAATTAGCGTCAGTTTGGACGTGTGTGTGTGTGTGTGCTGCTGATGTGTGCTAGGGAACCGCTAAACACTGCCTGTTTTTTTCTGGCAGGTGGTTTTCACTTTTGTTTTTCCTCTCTTCTGACTACTCGTCTTTGAAGAAGTTTTTGTTTGTTTAGTTGAAGTTTTTAGTTTTTCATTTTTAATAGTTGGCTGTTTTTAGTTGCTTTTTCTGCTGTTTTGTCAGGTGACAGACTTGAAATTGCCCAGCTTTTCCTGCCCCTTTTCCCAGCCTTGATTTTCAGCAGCAGCTTTAGCAGCATCTTACCTTTTAGTCCGGCTAAACCGTATGTTATCACCCTCGGTGTATCAGCCATCGCCATCAGCTATCACCAGCACACCACCAATCAGCCATCCTTGATCAGGCCCCTTTTTAATTGCAGTTTGTCCAGCTATCTCTATCACCACTAGTTCTCGCTCTTCATTTTTGATTGCTAATAACTTCAGTGACTACTGCTAACTGTTTTTCACCATTTTAGCCGGCACAAAACTGTGCTGCAGGTGGATAAATGTCGCACTTGTTGGCAGCTTTTCATCATCTTCATCCTCGGCTTCTCAGCTTCAGCAGCAGCAGCAGCAGCACTGGTAGCTCCTCATTTCCAATGAAATTATCAAATTATGCAATTAAATTTTTCAGCTTTAGCTTATGCCTGCTTTGCTACTGCTGCTGCTCTGCTCTGCTAATCTTATCTGACTGGCTGGCTGACTGGCGCTAGCAAACCTCCTAGGAAATATAGAAGGAAGGCACTTTCTCGTAATCGCAGCCAGGCTAGCTTTTCTGTTACAAGAGAAGAAGAAGAAGGCAGCAACAGCTTTTATCGCCATTTTCTTCTACTTTATAGCAACACACACTGTCTGTCTGTCTGTGTTCCACTAAAGCACTTGTACACTGAACCTTGGCTGGCTGGCAGTGTCCCATGTGTCAACCTAGTCGAATCTGAAGAAGAAGGAGAAGGAAAACGACGAAGTGTCATGCTCTCGGTGCCCATGTCTTGCTACCTGTTGGCAGCAGCAGCGTCGTGAACCTTCTGCTGATAAGGGCAAAAGTCGGACACACAAGTTGAAGTGAGGAGAAGAAGGAGAAGGAGATGATGCGACGAAGGAAGGACAGAAAAACGGTGATGCTATCAGCGTGAAGGGGCAGGACTTTTTCCTCATCATAGTTTGGTCAACAGTTTTGATTTGCGAGTGTGTTGTCGTCGTTGTCGTTGTTGTGTGTCCTTGTTGGCAAGTTAGAGAGCTACCTCTGTCTAATTTGCATATTGTTGTGTCCACTACCTGTGGACATCACAAGTCTCTAGGCAGCAGCAAAACCGGACTGGGCACACACACTACCCTTCGTCTTTTTTTGCAGCGGCTAATCTGCTGGTGCTGCTGCCTTGTTGACAAATGTCTTATCTCTCTTTTTCTCCCGTTCTCTCGTCAACTTCTCGGCGACTTCTTTTTCTCGCCCTTTTTCAATTTTTTTTTTGTTGGAGGATTTTTGGCTGCTGCACTTGCACCGAGGATTCAGATCACGGCTGCCTGACGGTCTCTCCGTCCGTCTGACTGACTGTTTTCTGTCTGAAACAGCAGCAGCTTGATCTCTAATCTCTCTGCTCTATCACTTCCATTACAACTAATTAATTTGCCCCTGCCCCTCTCTCTTTTTCGCTCCCTCCTCGCGACTGTCAATTTTTTCTTTTTCCGTTTTTTCCGCGTCTTGTCTCTCTGTTTGGTATTCAAATTCTGTGTGTTTGTGCTGTTAGGTGAAGGTATCTGTTTTTTTTCTGCTTTTTGTTTGTCAGTTGCGCCGAAGAATGTCTTTCTCATTGGCGGCAGCGGCGGCGGCGGCTTTTGTTTTAGATATCGAAGTCAACTGCGGCCGTCAACGGCTAATTAAGTTTGAGATGGAATGAAAAGTTGGAGTGCTTCTGATTTTGGCTTTTGATTTGTTTTGTTATTTTTTCTTCTACTTATTTTCTTTTGATAATCGCTGCTGACTGATTTGATTTCAGCTAATCAAATTAGATTGCCCAAATGATGCGTTTTCCCTCTTCATTTTTTTCCGATGTCGGCGCCTTTTTTAGACTTTAGGTTTACCAACTCCTTCTTTCCTGTCTCTCTTGCCTCGTCTAGACACCGCCCAGCTCTTCTATACACACACAGGAAAATTAGCTTATCAGAGAATGAAAAAGGAGGAGCTGCAGTCCTTGTCCTCGACTTCTCCGGTGGCCATTCCAATAGTCTAGTGACGGAAAAAAGGAAAGAGGTTTTCTGATGCTGAAATGTGATATTGTATAATAGCACTTGTAGGAAAGAGCACTGAGATAGCATTGACTGCACTAATTGCACTGCCTAAATGAGCATAAGCAGAGATAGCACAAGTTTTCAAGAGAGCTTAAGACTTTTTTCCAGCTCGGCGACAGTTCTAGGGTCTCGGTTCTTCTCTGTTTGAACTTTTTTTCCCCACTTTGAGATTAATTAAAACTATAGCAGCTGAAGTGGTAAAGGAGGTAAAGGTAGTAGCTGCAGCAGCACTAATTAAAGCTCAGCAAGTTTTCCTCTCTCATTACGATGCTAATTTGCTTGTTGTTCTTTGCTGCCGCCAGAGCTAATCTCTCTCAGTCAACTCTACAGCTTCCAAAACTTTCCAAATCTACAATCTTTGTCTTTCTCTCTCTTCCTAACTTCACTTTACTTTGGTTTGTAGTGTGTGTCGGTCGGCACTGTTGTCTGAAAGATGAACGTGTGCGTGTGTGTACTTTTTTAAATCTCTTTCTCTTTGCTTCCTCTTTGTGTGTGTGTGTGTGTTAATTGAATGGCCCAATTAGTAGTGATAAAAGATGTGCACAGAAGTTGTGTTGATCCTGGTGGGGTGGTCTTTGTCGTGTCGAGTTTGGAATCAGTCTTTTTCCCGAACCTTTTCCGACCGCTTTATTTCCACCACCACTACTACCGGCGGACACTTTGACCTTCCAGAGACCACCACTTGATGCCACTGGTCACGTGCTGTGCTACTGGTCTCTGGTTCAGTTGAGGCATCTGCTGCTGCTGCCCCATCATCATCTAATCCAAACAGAGACCATGCACTTTGATTTTGATTTTGTTGGTAATTTTCTTATGTCTTTTCCTTCTTCTTCTTCCTCTGCCGCTGCTGCAGGCGCTCCATTACCATAGCCATTGCCAGTAAATCATCGTCGCAATGGCTTTGCAGCGGCTTGCTGCAGGCTGTGTTGTGAACATTGAATTTTTTTTGGCTTTGCATCTGCATAGTCCGAGCTTGCACAGATCATCATCATCTGTGTCATGCATGCTAATGCTAATGGGGCCACCAATGAAGTGTGTATTTGTTTCTCTGTCTCTTTGTTTGTCGGGCGACTTGATCTTTGAGTTTGAGTTTTGAAAGGCCAGCACACACGAGCACACACTTCAATTGGAGCATGATTTATATCAGCACAAGTGCGAGCACTGGAACGTAAACAAAGTGTCAGCAAAGTAGTGGTGGTGGTGGTGGAAGTGCTCATGAAGTGTTGATGGCTGCTGCTGCTCCAGTCAATCTCCACGACTGTTTCACTTTCCTTTTTCTTTCTTTCTTTTGATCTGATGTTGCTGTTTATTTACTCGACTCGCATCATTTGGACGATGCAGTGATCTTGGTGGTGCTCTATCTGTGACTTTTACTTTAAAAAAAAGTTTAGAGGTCAAACAAAATGATGCGGCCGTTTCCGCCGGACCTGCTCACCGTGGGTGTCTTTGTCGGATGTTTTTGCTCCTCCGTTTTTGTTGTTGTTCGGTTTTATTCCTCAGCTCGTAATAGTACCTCGTAAATTAGTAATCAAGTGGCCAGTCATCTCTCTTGCTCTCCAATCGATGCAAATCAATTATAATTGAGTAAATGAGCCGAGGGATTTAGTTCCTTATTACCTGATGCTTCTGGCATTATCTAATTAGCGAGTTTCTGCAGTTTTTCTGATGCCCGCACTGCACTCGAAACCGGATGCACCATTGTTCCTGCTTTTTATTTCACTTTTTTTCATTTGATGGCCACATTTTTGTTGCTGCTGTTTACCGCCGCCGTTTTGGCTACTGTTTTTAGTGAGTTTGTTCAGCTACCTTTCCTTCTTTTTCTAATGGCGCGCAAAACGCAAACGTTTCTAAATGAGCGTGTAAATCAAGATTGAACGAAGAAGGAGATCGAAGTTCAATCGCAGCCAGTCTAATGACTGAAAGAAGCAATTCAGTAATTGGGCAGAATTGCCGGCTGACCTTTGCCTCCTTCTCTATCTCTTTTTGCTATTTTGCCGACGTTTGTGCTCTCGTCAGCATTCACAGGTCTAGCAAAAAAAGCTTGAAGAAGCTTGAGAATGACACAAAAGTGATATTCTTTGGTTCTTCCTTTCTCTCTCTTTCTTTCTCCTGCCAAGTTGACGGACATCGTCAACTGTGTGTGCAACTGGTCTACTCCGAGATCACATCACATCACCGTCACCATCTTTGCCATCATCACATCACACACACACACAACTTATCGTCACCTTTCATCACCTTCAGTTGGCTGCTTTAGTTTCGTTGTTTAGACAGTGGCAGTGGCTGCTTCTACTTCTTTTCAATGTCGCTGCACCGGTTGCACTGACACTGCGTTGAATTGCCTGTGTTTCTCTCCTTTTCCACCCCTCCTTCATCTTCTGCCACCTCTTATCAGCGCTGAGCATCACCTTTGCCCCCGTCACCACCACCACCACCACCACTGCCACCGTCTCAGTCGTCATTTTGATTGAAATAACTTTTTAATTAGATCTATTAAAAATTATTGCCCTCTCGAGCGGCGGTGGTGGCTGCTGCTGCTCTTGTTGGTAGTCACCTTGTTCTCGCTCCCTTCTCCTCCTCTTCTTCCTCCTTATCGGCACTTTATCTTTATTCTTCTGCTGCTGCTGCAGACGATAGCCATCGGAGGACATTGGCGGCGGCGGCAGAAACGGCCTCGGTCGCCCTCTGTCAAGCGACGGTGTTTTTTCATTTTCAGTGGTCGCAATGGACCCCTCGAATCGAAAAGATTCGCTCACAGTGGCAGCTTCTGAAACCGCATCTCAGGCTGCTTCTGCTGCTGCTGCCTGCTGCCCGACGATTTATTGTGCCACAGTCGGTTAAAGCGAGAAGCAAATTAATTTTCAGACCTTTTCTGCAAAAGTCTCCGCATCTGCTGTTTCTGCTTCTGTTTCTGCAAAAGTGCAAATGACTAATCACGTAGCGCAGGCCAGTGGTGCTAGCAAATATTACTGCTATTATAACTACTCAAAAATGGCCACTTTTTTTCACCCTAACTTCAACTAAAAAGAAGAGAGGGCCGAGCTTCTGATAACCGAAATGAAATGATATGAGTGTGTGTGTGTGATGACCGAGGTGAGATTAGACAGAAAAACAGGTAATTTATAGACTACTTTATTGGCACTTTATAAATCGCACGAACCGCACACACACACACACAGGCATCAAATTGATATTAGTTAGTATTTTTTGCAGATGTTTGTCCTGTTTGCGGGAATTTTAGAAGTTTTTTTTTCAAAACAGGTGAAACGGATAGTTTTTTCCTTTGAAGCGAATGATTAATCATTAGGCAGCGATTTTCTGGTTTCTCTGATATCTCTTGTTCTGGATTTCCATTGTCTTACTGTTTTGTTGGTGATGAATGCCATCATCATCATCTCCTTCTTTTGTTTTTATGAGATGTTCATTAGGCAAAAAAGCAGTGCTTGCATATATCACTCCTTACTAGTCTTGTGACTTACTGCAGTCGTGCTACAGCTTTTTTCCTGCTGTTGCTGATACTCAAACCCTTTTGTTGTTGAGCAATCGAAAGGGGTTAAGAGTGACTGGCGCCAAGTGCTCTGCTCTGCTCTGGTCATTAGACTTAGACTCAGTACCGGTTTTTTGCCTTTTGCAAAGATCACGACTGTGTCTTTCTTGATTAATTGTCACTCTCTGGTATCAGCACACAGGGCGATTCTTATGCAAATGTCACGACTGTTTTCTTTTCAGACTGATTCCTTTTTTTGCCTTTTTTTCGCGAACTCCTTTGCTTTGAAATCAGTGCCCCTTTCCAATCAATCGATCACACTCTTTAGTGTTCTTCTTTTTTGACTGCAATTAATGATTGCAGAGACTAACTTTTGATGAGAGAGAAAAGGAAGAAGAAGCCCTTTTAATTGCCCCTTCCACTGTTTCTGAAGTGATCTTGAAGGCACTTTTCTTTTCTTTTATTTTGAGGTAGCAATAAAATAGTTTGCAAGCTCCTCTTGTTCTAATTCTCAAACTGTCCTCATTGATTTTCTCCTGTACCTTCTTCACTGGTATTGATCGATGCCTCTTACTCGATTGTGGCCATCTCTGTTTCTGCTGCTGGTGATGATTAGATCCTGGTCTGGCCCATTTGAGCTGAGCCGAGTCAAGCCATATTTATGCTAATTAAAGTCAGCTTACAACTGTGCACTGTACTGGGCACTGTTCGGTGCACATTCCACCTTGCCTCTCTCTTTGAATTGGATTTGGCCAGCAGGCAAACAAATGTGGCGGCGGCGGCGGCAGCAGCAACAGTGGCCCCAAATTGGACAGAGTGCAATGTGTGGTGGTACCGTAATACTTTGTCCATATCTTTACCTCGGTAAAAGGCGATTTGTCCCCCTCCTCTTTCTTCTCTCTCTTTCTCCGCTAATAGGCTTAACTCTAATGTGATCTATTCGATCAGTCTGTCTGTCTGTCTGAAAGATACTGTTGTTGTCCACTTGCTCTCTTACTATGATCGTTGCCCATCTGTGTGTTCAACCACACTTTGTGCACATGTTCCTTCTCTCTGTCGTTTAGATTTCTTCTTTTGAGGGGAATAGTAGCAGATTCCAGTTTGATGTTCTACCTTGTTTCAGCAGCAGCAGCAGCATAAAAAGATGACAAATTGATCAGCAGTATCTTCCTCTAATGGACGTGCCTTTTTCTCTCTCTTTCTCTCTCCCTCTCTAATCCTCCCTCTTGTTGGGCCCTAGGTGATTCTCTCTCCTGTTACGTGTTTTATGGCTCCCATTTACCACTACCACTACCGTTCAGACTATTGATTGTCTGTAATCCAGTTATAATTAATTACCTTGTTCCCTTGTCCTCCTCGGTGTGTTTGTGTGTGACACGCGGTCCAAGTTCAGTCTGTCTGTCTGTTTCTCTCGCTTTTATTTCATTATTTTGCTGCTGCTGCTAATCCTCATTCTTTTCTTTTTGTGCTGATGATTCAGTGAAGCGAGCAGACACCAAGTTCCCTTCCTTTCTCCTTCAGTCGCCTTCTTTTTTCCCCTCCACTGAAACTCGATGATCCTCGATGATCTCCCCTTCTTCTTCATCGAGGTTCATTCGAGTGCACTGGATCGAGCGAGGCTATTTAACAGACTAAAAGAAAGAGCGAAACCGTATCGGATTAAGTGAATAGAGGAAGGAGAGCGAGCTGATCAAAGAGCAGTCTGCTGCTGCTGCTGCTGTCGGTAGCTTTCTTTACTCTTTATACTTTGTATTTTTATTTATTACATACATCAAAGCCAATTGTGTGTGTGTATGTTTGAGACCTTGTCGGCAACCTTGAGAAGAAAGAAAGAGAGAAAAAGGACTGACTGCTCGAGTTTGCCACTACAAAACCGGGGGCACCCTCCTCCTTCTTTGGTGACAGCTAATGAGCTTTAATGTGACCGTCAAGCGAAGAAGTAGAAGAAAGCAGACAACGACAGACTAACTGACTGGCTGAAAAAAGTAGCACATTCTTCAGGTATTTTACTTCTTCTTCCCCTTCAGGTAGCACCATTGAGATTATCTTGTCAGGCAGAAAGGACGGTGGTGGTGAGCTGCTGCTGATCGGTCAGTAAAAGTGTGCGCCAGTTTTCTTCCCGTCTGTCTTTCCATTGTGTCTTTGTAATGCTCTCTGTCTCAATGGGCCGAGTCGGAAGACTCTTCCACTGCGACTTCTGACTACTGACTACTGAGTTCTACACTAAACTACCCTCGTGCTCTTTGACCGAGTTCTAAGAGGAGGTGAAGAAGTCGTGCTCCCCATCTCTCTCTCTCTCTCTCTCTCTCCTCGTTTCTTTGCCCTATCATTAACGCTAAATTGGCTTACAATGGTGACACGGACATTTAAATAGGAGATCGGCAGCATCATAGATCACCTCATATCCAATTTACGCAACGCTGATTCTTCTTACCTTCCTCTTCTTCTTTCAGTTTTCTTCTACTGATCGGTCACGGCTTTTTGAGAGTACAGTGAGCTGCTGCTGCTACCTGTCTCTTGTTGCTGTCCAATCGAGCGAAGAGGCAGTGCCGATAAATAGGCAGTTTGCGAGTTTGTCAGTGTTTGTGTCTGTGTGTGTGACAAACACTGTGCCAACAGTTTTTTGCCAGTGAAGTTTTTGTGCAGTAGCAGTTTGCCAAAAGTGATGAGGAGAGGTTTGTGATTTTTTCTGCGGTTAGCCCAACTTCTTGAACGTGTGCTTTTCTCAATTGAAAACTTTTTCTTCTTCTTTCTTGCTCTTGATTGCCCACTCTGTGGTGCAATAAATAGTTGAGAAGAAGAAAGAGATTTTTGTGATGTTTAGCTGCCGCGAGTTTATTATTTTAGACAACCGCTGAAACCTAATTAATCTGGACAAGAGGAGAAAAATAGGAATGAGCAAATTCAGGTGAATCACCACCATCACCACCACAAATTCCACTCACTCACTTCAGCAGCAGCAGCACCTTCTTCTTCTGTTGTTTAGACTTCTGTCGTTCTTTCACACTAAAGGAGCAACAGGAGAAAAAGAAAGAAAGAAAAGAAAGTCGACTTTGCACCAAAAGCAGCAGCCCACAAAATGGCAGTATCAAATGCTAACATTTGCATACCACAACACTTACTAGAAAGCTTTGCCAGCAGCAGCAACGGCACATCCGACAGCAAATATTAATTAGTGCAGCAGCGGCAGCAGCAGTGGTAATAATATTTTGCAAATGAGGTGAATGAATGAATATTGGCCATTAGCGATGTGCTTTGCTCTGTGCTCTGCTGTGCTGTGTTCACAACCTCGATTAATGGGCCCGGGAGTTAATTAAAAGTGAGGGAGAGAGAGATGGAAAGAAAGCATTTTTCCTCTATGGAGTGGTCAGTCAAGTTGTGGTGGTGGTGGAGGGGAAAAGAGCAGTACACAATCAAAAGTCTGGCCAACATGGTCTTCTAACAACTTTTTTTCTGGTGGTGAGAGTGCTGTGCAATAGTGTAGTGAAAAGATGAAGAAGAAGAAGAAGTGCTCTTGTGCAATAGCGAGATATCGCATCTCACTGCAGTGAACACACAAAGCTATCGCCTCGGACAATCTCTCAGCTTTTTCTTTTTTGCTGTCTCCTTCTCCCTCAGCAGGAAATTGGCTTGATTGGCCAGGCCTGGCTGAGGAGATGTGCCTGCGAGACATAAAAAGGCAAATTCACAGAAGGACATCACCATCACCACCGGTGGTGGTGGTGGTGAAAAACATCCTCTGTACGTTTATCATCTTTCTAATATTCTAATTAATTAGCAGATTTATTATTAGTGTTTTTTCATTTGCCGCCGCCGCCACCGCTGCAAGGGCAAATCTCAGAGTCGTCAACTTCTTCTTTTTTGCATTCCACATTAAAAGGATGAGCAGCAGTCTGCCTTCTCACTTCTCACTTCTGGGATATAATTTTAGCCACTTGTTAATTGCAGCAACAGCAACAGCAGTTCAACTGTTGGTGACACTTTGTGTTCAGAGCATTCTCGGTGTTCATGTTCTCCGAAGCGAGCCCTCGTGAACATGACACTGAAAATTTATTGTCAACCGAGGGGAGGGGATGAGATGAGGATATGACAACGTTACTCGCTGTTGTGCTGCTTCTCCTCAGCAGTCATTGGCACGTCGTTTTGCCAAAGTCCTCGACGTCGTTTTGTTCGCTTCACAGACACAGTCAGACAGTGACAATGAATAGAGAGACTGCGATTGTCATGGTCATTGAGAAGGAACTCTCTCTCTCTCTCTCTCTCCTCTCTTTGACAATTCCTCTTTCTCTCTTCCGACATGGGCACTACAATTTGCATGGTGCTGCAGATTTGTTGTTACTGCCTCTAAACAGGTAATATTTGCCATTGTGCGGGAGGGTGCCAAAAGGCGAAAGATGGAAAGGTGATACTGATTAGCAGCAGTTGAAGAGGAGGAGGAGGAGGTAGTTAATGATTTAATGGTGTCTGGGAGAGGGTGGATTAGTGTCGCCTTTGTTCTTGTTGTTCTTGCTTGAAGAAAGAGATGATAAATTCGTCTTTCAGGATTTTGAATATTAATTTCAGTAAGGCTAATTGTTTAAACGCTCCCGTGTGAGATGTTCTGACTTTGGTTTCACTTGCCAATTTTTTTCTGAAATTGGCAGATTAAAATCTGATCCAAAACGCTCTGAGAGTCTAATTGCCGCCGACAATTCGTCAGATTTTTATTATTGGATTTGGAAGTGAGACGGAGTAGAGGACAAAGTTGTCAGCGTGTGGTCACAGTGGGGAGTGCAGGGCAGAGGATAGCAGAGCAGAGTGTTGATTGGAAATAGATTGACAGACAAATGGGCCGAACTTTGACGCGTGGTGGTGACATTTGGCTGATGCTCACACTGGCTCAGTGGGTGACGGATACCAGAGCCTCCAATTCCTTTTTTGACGAGGGATTTAGACCTGGGATTCTCTCTCTCTCTATCTCTCTCTCTCTTATTCACCAAAAAACTGGACCGTTAATACCCGTGCGAAAAGCGTGAGTGACTGAGAGCGAGAAAGAGATTGTCCGTCAAAGTGAAAGTGAGCTTGAGGGAAAGAAGGAAAGAGACTGCGAATCGAATTGAATGCAAATGAGCAGCAGCAGCAGCAGCTACTTTTTTCCGCCATTGCCGCCCGTTGAGTTGCCCGTGTCTGTATCTCTATTTCTATTTTCCTCTCTTCCATTTCTCACTCTTGTTCCCAAACCGGGATTCCCGCAGCGAGCAGACAGGCAGAGACTTGCTCTTGGCGTAGGAAGAGCATCAACTGATGCAGCAGCAGCAGCAGCCTACCTAGACCTAGTTTTTCTCCTAGACGCGTGTGCTCTTCTTCCTTTTACTTTAGAACTGAGCGGGGCTAAAACTTTTTTGTTTGATTCCGATGTGAGTGTTGGCGTTTGGCTGCTCAGCGTGCCGCTAAGCTCTCCTCTTGTTAATTGGAACTTTATTAATACGATACGTCGCCGAGCCGAGCTGGGCACTGAGAATGACACAAAGGACAGCGGCAGCAGCATGAGGAAGTGATCTCCTGAATGCTGTGCTGTGCCACTCTCTCGGTGGTCCGAATTTGAATGAAAAAGGCTGAAGAAGAAGAAGATCTGGGTAGTTCTTTCTCTCTTTCTTTTTCCTTCTGAATTTGAATTGCCTTTTAATTGCATCAATTCGTCTTCTGGTGACTCGCTGCTGCTGCTGCTGCTTTGTGTCTACTTTCAAATATCACGGATTCTCTTTTTACTAGCTAGCAGCTTTCTGTTGATTGAATTAAATTAAATGCTGCTGCAGTTGTGTCCTCTTTGCATTTCACTTCACTCTTGAAATGAGAGCACGGCACTAATACGGAAAATATTGTCGTCTTTTTGTTCCTTCTCTTCCACTGCGCCGCACTCAAGATCAAGATTTGAGCTGCTGCTCTCGTTTAATTAAAAAGTAATTTTTGCCAGTTAATTTAGATTAATTAACGCCACTTTAGCCACTTTTTTGAGAGAGGATAGAGAAAGCTGCTGCTACTGCTGCCGGCACCACTTTACACCACTTCAAAGGCAATTTTTGTCAGCGTGACCAATTGTAAACACTGCGAGGAGATGTTTTTGCACCCCGGTCTTTAATAAGGGAGTGAAAATTAGAGGCACCCAAAGATTTTGACTATCTAACTCTCTCTCTCTAAACCCTCTTTTACTAAATTAAGGGTTGTCCCTCTACTTTGGTTTTCCTCTTTCCCTTTCACTTTGAGGAACTTTTCCTCTAATTGGCCTCTAAGAGTCCGCTCAGAGTGACAGCTGATTTGAGGAGAGTCTAGGAGAATGCTCTGGTCATCCTTTTTATTCTTTCCTTTTACGCCTACCTTTCATTTTGGTGTACCTACTATTTGTTTTGCTGTTTTGGCTATCTCTGTCTGTCATAAAGGGGGGTGTTAAAAAGACACAAACAAATCTGACCTGATCTCTTTCTCTTTGCTTTGACCAGCACTGCTTTTTCCGGTTGCCATTGTTACCCCAAAGTGTCATGTTCACCCTCTCTCGCTCTTTTATTTATATCCTATCTCTAGTGCTGTCCAACCAGACAGCAGCAGCTCTTTAGCATAGAACACTCTTTTTCAGACGCTGAATTATTTATTTATTCTCTCTGACGGCTCATTTACTCGAGGTTTGGCTAGGATCTCTTGTTTTTGTTGTTCCGCTTGGTGACCCTTTTTTCAGGCGCCACAAGGCGACACAGACCAAGGAAACAGAATTCCCCTTTGAATTCAGTAGTAGTTTCTCTCATTGATGAGCTTAATTAATTTGCCCTGATTGATGCTGCTGAGAACCAGCGCAGGCCGATGAATTACAGGCCGATTGGTAATGAACCAGTTTGAGCTCTGAGCAGACTAATCAATTGAGTCTTTTTGGTTAATCCAATTTTGTTTTCTTCCATTCTATCTTTGGACCACACATTCCTTTTGGTGTGGTGTTTGTTTGTGTTTGTAGGATTCTCCAGCTAATAGGATCTTTGGTTACGATTCCTCTCTCCTTTTTCTCTTTTTGCCTTTGGCATTTCAGCCTGCAAGCATCTCCTGATTCATTAGCTTTCTGTCAGCATTCTCTCGGTGTGTGCTGTGCTGTGCTTATTTGAGAAGAGTCTATTTGTGTGTGTGTGTGATGAAATATTGGCTTCAACCAGGAACGAAATCGTAGGAGAAGGAGAAGAAGATAAATTTGCAAAAGGGGGAAAATTTTTGCCTGCAAAAGCCACCACGAGGAAAGAGATTTGCTGCTGATGCGCGGAGGCTGTCAGAAGTCTCTGCTTTTTGCCTTTGCAGTTCTTTTTGCTGCTGCTGCTGTTCATTTTTCAATTAGCACGGGCACCACTGAAAATCAGTTAGCACACGCTTGCACGCGTTATCTCATTACATCCGGTTATGCATGGCGTTTAGTTGTGGTAGTGGTGGTGGTGGCAGCTTGCAAGGTTCATTCTGATTCTTTCTTTCTTTCCTCTTTTCCTGATTCTGATTCTGACAGCTTCTGTCAGTGGAAGCTGGTGAAAAGCTGAAGAGCTCTAGGTTCTCTGTCTGATTCTCAGTTTTTTCTGCCATTTTGACTGTGGTTTGTTTGTTGGAGTTGTTGTTGAGCAATCATCGTGCCGATTACCGACGACTGCTGCTGCTGCTGCTGTGGTACTTCCACTTGGCTGCACTTCTTCTACCAAAGAGCTAAAAAACCACACAGCTTTTGACACATCTGCGACCACTTTGTTTGGAGGAGGAGTAGGATGAGGAGAAAGTTGTGAGAGTGGTGGCGGTAGTCTAATTTGGCTAAGCAAATTGAGTTAAAAGTTACAAGTGTCGCAAGTTTGTGTGCACACTCTTTGCGGTCGGCTTTTTTTTCAGACTGCAGCCTGACAAATCTCTCTCTCTCTCTTTCTGGTTAACTTGGTCATAAATCTCTTTCTGGCTGCGAGTTACGTGATTCCAAGAGAAATCTCTCTCTTTCTTTCTCTTTTATGAAAGCCGCACAATTAGCAAAGAAGTGTTTGCTCAAAAAACAAAACTGAGCAGTTCGAGCTCAAGCTTACACTGTTTGATTCGTATTCTTGGACGCACACTGCTGAAATAAAATTAATGAGCAAATTAGTAATTCTGAGAATAACTCTGGTCGTTCCAGAATTCATCAAACATTAACAACTACCAAATATGACATTCCCTTATTCCTTCTCCTAAAAAGGGGAGCTCAAATTCAATTTGAGCTTCAGTCAATCTTTCTTTCCCCTGCCCATTCTTCTTTATCCGTATCCCCGTATTGAATCTAACTGTCTACCGAGTACTGACAATCTCTGACTGAGATGAAATGAGATGAGAAAGAGAGAGAGAACTGCTAAATTATTGATGCCAACAGTAGTAGTAAAAAGTAGAAGTGCTGGTGCCAGTTTAATTTACAGGAGGAAGCAGCAGCAGCGGCAGAAAAAAAGAAGTAATATTTAAATGCAATATTAATGAAGAAGTAGTGTGACTGTGACTGAATGTGAGTGTATTAATTTGTAGCTTCTGCTTCTGCAGCTGCCCAGATTAGATCTCTACACGCTGCTTTTTTGAAAGAACATTCTGAAATAGAGAGAGAGAGAGAATTTACGAATTTGAAGAATGTTATGGGATGGGATGGAATTGAATTATCAAAGCAGCTCATTCAAAGAACTCCCCTGCTCAGCCAAGTGCGGCTTTAATTAAAACTCTACACAGAGCTGAAGCTCACTTTTGAACTGAGGCATATTTTGACAACTCATTCTCGCTCTCATTCCCCATCTCTCTAATTAGCGCTTGACTCTGGTGAGTTGTTGTTGTTGCCGTTCGAAAAGATGTGTTTGAAATCCACAGCCAAAAGTTTACACTTCCGAGAATGTCAATTGAAATGCGTGAAATGGTGGTCGTATGAGTGCGTGTGTGTTCAGCTTCAATTATTATTATTCGCAGATTTCCTCCTCCTCCTCCTCCTCCTCTTCTTTTTCCATTGCTCGGTCAACTGGCCACCAGACCCGTAGACAGACAGTTTGGCGACAGACAGTAGAGCACATAACCGAAAACAGAGACAGAGACAGGCGGCAAGGGTGCACTGTGCGCTCGAATTAAGCTGTCAGACAGATGAGAAGAGCAGAGCATTTCGGTGTCCTCTTGTCCTGGTGGCTGTGGCTGTGGTGGCCTGTGATCTGTTGACTGCACACCACGAGGCACCACAGTTGACAGTGGTCCTGTACCACTGTAGAGGACAGGAGACAACATGTGCATGCACGCTACACTGACACTGACATGTGTGCTGGTTTGCTGCGGCTGTTTTTGTTTCAGTTCAAAATTGGTGGAGGAGGAAGTGAAGGTGCACAACAACGATCACACACCGCTGATAGCATCGACTGCTGCAGACTGTGCGCATCCTGTGCATCCCATTGTCGTCTTTTTGATCTGCATTTCTCTATCTCTCTTTCTCGGGGTGCTCTTGTTTGGTTGCACTTTCCGCCGGTCACAGGTGAGTGCTGCTGCTGTTGCTGTTGCTGTTGTTGCTGCTGCTTTGCATGCTGGTTAATGACCTCCTCCAGCCGTATTGGTGAGTTACGCCTGTGCACCTGAACCAGGTAACTCGGTGGTGCACTACCTCATTTTTAGGTAGTGCCGTTTTTATGATTATTGTTTGATTATGAGCTTGAACATTGTTGGTTCTTAGTTTTGGTCATCATTCCCTGATTGCCTATTCTCATTTTTTCTCTCTGGTTAGCCGTACTGTCTTTTCCCTTTCTTTACTTGCACAACTAGTGCACCGGGTACATCAGAGAGAGTTAATTAAGGTGAACCCGAATGGGGAAGTGGCAGTTTTGCTTTCCACAGTTAAATAGTTCTCATGAAGTTCTTTTACTCCAACCGAGGTGTACTCTCTCATCTAATTACAAACCCAGACTGCTGTGTGAGCAATTCATTAGCAGTAGTTGAGTTGAATGTTTGCATTGGTAACTGTTGAGTTATTTGCTGAGCAGTGCTGATCCACTTTGACTGTCTAACTGAAGTCTGAAGTTTGATAAACTACGATTGACTACTCTGCTGACTACTGCTCGATTACTTTGCTTCTAATCCATTGAATCCGAGCTACTGCTGCTGTTTAAGATAATCCAAACACAGACTCACAGAATCAGTGCTGTGCACTAAACTGCTGCTGCGATTCATCATCGAGAAAAAGAAAAGTGCTTACTAAGAAGGTGGTAATTGATGAAGCTTTAAAATCTCGCTGTTTAGCAAATTAATAGTGGTGGTTTGGTGGAGGCGGAAAGAGTGCTGTTTCTGTTGCCATTAATCAATTTGATCAAGTGTGATATCTGAAAAAGAGAAAAAAGAAATAGAGAGTGAGACGTCGTAGACTGAACTGAACTGTGTGGTGCACTGGATGAGCAACATGGCAAAATCAATCACACAATCAGCACTCACTGGCAAGGTTTTTATTTATACACTGCTGATGCTAAATAAACCTGCAGGCACTGTTTACTTTTGGCAATCTCCAATCCGATTGACTTCTTCTGTTTCTGTTTCTCCTTCTTCTTGATATTGACAGCACCTGACATCACATCTTTGCCATTCCCCCTCCTCTCCTTCTTCAGCGTCGAATCAGCGTTTTCTTTTTTTTGGTAAATTAATTTCAATTGACAAACTCTGCTAAATACTGCTGTTTCTGCTGCTGCTGTTACTGGTCTTGATCATGTCTCTCTTTCTCTAACGAGACGTACCAAAGACTGCCGACTTCTTCATCAGCATCATCAACAGCAGCAGCTTAGCTTAGCTTAGCTTACTACTACGACTTTAATTATTTATTTAGTCATTTGTAATTTGCTGCTGTTTCTGTTGCCTCCCCTTCATCAGCTTCTTGTCGTTTGTATTGCACCGCACTGCTTTTGCCGTTTGGAGAATTAGTCAGTTTGGCTGCTTTTCGAAGCTGCTCAGAATAACGCTAAACGACCTTCAGCTTTGGCCTCTTCCAGAGGAAAAATACCTTTTTCTGTTTTTTTGCTACAAGTCTAATTAGATTTGGTTCATTTAGAGAGGACTGAAATAAAAAAAAGAGCAAAGAGAGGATTATCGCCAAGTTCTTTTTAGCGCCCAAAAGTTCGAACCGAGCTTGCGAGCCCCAAAATGGTCAAAATAGCCGCCGCGCGCGCGAGCCCACGCCGCAGTGAGGCCGCCAATGTTTGCTGCGCGGTGGCCATCATTCCCGATCCTGTTTCTCGCCCGTTTTCTCTCTCTCTTTCTCGCTTGCTCTTTCTGCTGCTTCAACTCAATAGAGTTCGTCTGCGGCCACCGTCGACTCCGACTCCGACTCTCTCTCTGCAACTCTCTCTCCTCACCACTGCAGCGAGTCCCTCTGCTTCAGTTTTAGTCTAGCCTCGCTGGCGAGCAGTCGTGCCATCGTTGCCTCTCACTCATTCTCTCTCATCAACGATTTCTCGTTCTCTTTCTTTACTCTCTACTTTAGTGCGTTCGATTTACCACGGCTCTCCTGCTCCTCACTTTGCAGACGTCGGAATTTACCCCTCTGCTACGAGAAGAAGAAAAAGTCAGCTGTGTTTTTACCCGAGAAAAGATAGAAACCTAAGGAGAAGGAAATTTTGTTCGAAAATGGGAACTTTGAAGACGTGAACACGGGTCGACAATTTCAGCAATTGCAACTACTGCAAAATCATTTGTGCCCTTTAACGCCGCCACCACCTTCTCTGTTTGTGTCAAGTTTGTTCATTCGTTCATTCATTCATTCATTCAGTGGTCATCATTACCAACGTCGTCTTCCTCATCATCATCATTATCTTCATCTACTACGACTTCAGTGCTCACAACCGTCTTCTTCTAAGTCTACCCCATCATCACCACTACAATTATTTGTGCCCTAATTAATTGCACTACTGCCACCGTCACCATCACCTCAACAATACCTTGATAATACAGTAGATTACCACCACCACCCTCCTTCTCCTCCAAAGTGTCGCCAGCGCGCGACAAGGATCATCATTTTTGGCCTCTCTTCCCCGCTTAAAAATGGATCCTCCACCAGCATTTGTGATGATGTACCACCGCCACCAACACCACCTCCTTCTCCTCCTTCTACTTCTCGTCACCTTTGCCTGCTCCGGTGAGTTTGCCTCGACGAGCAGCGGCAGCGGGTCTGCAACTTCTGCCACCACCACAACCATCGCCAAACGCCACAACAGTAATGGTAGGTGCACTGATCTTTTTCTTTCTTTCTTTTTTTCGTTCTTTACTTTTTGCTGCTCGAGTGAGCATTGCTGCTACTGCTGCTGCTGTAGTCTGAAGTCAGTCGTTGTCGATGCTATTAGACGGCGATTAGATGGTGTGTGCAAGCTTGCTATTTTGCTGTTTCTGTTTTTGGTCCTCAAGGCCAATGCCATACACACCTAGCTCCAGCTCGGCGCAAAAAACAGAGTGTACCCACTCAGCCGCAAGCTGTGGTGGACTTGAACTTCTTCTCCTTCTTCTTCTTCTTAGTTTGCTTGCTGAATCTCATTTGCTCGCTCTCTTTAGCTCTGTTTAGCAGTGTTGTTCAGCAGTTGTTGGCAGCCTGCAGCGGACACATAAATATTTTATTATGATTGCCCGAGTGCCAGATTGACTTCAGACTGTCGCCAGAGCAGCAGCAGTCTGTTTTTGTCTCTCCTTCTTCTTCTTCTGGCATCCCTTTTTCTCTGCCATGCATTATGCAAATCTTCATTTCTCCATTTTCAGTCACACACACACACCAGACGCCAGAGCAGTTTGAATGTCTAATGAGTTGAGTGTGAGTTGCACTTGTGGATTCTCTTTCTTTCCACTTCTTCTTTCTTCTCAGGTCAAAGGTTTCTTTTCGAGACGAACTTTTGCGAGAGGACTTCTCCGTCTGCTTCCGCTGCAGCAGCAGCAGCAGCTCACATTGCATGATTGAGCTGAATAGATTCTGTAAGGAGGAGATATATGACACCAGCTGAAGAAGAGCTGAGTGCAGTTCAGCAACCAGTGGCCTCTTCAGTCTCTTTGTCTTAGCGGGCCAACAACTGCTTTGGGCAACAGCTGGTGTCCTCTTCTCGCTGCTGCTGTTGAGTTGTGTCATTTGACGGGCCAATAGCAATAAATTGGTTTGTTCAGACTGCCCCGATTTTTATTGTTCTGGTCAAAATCTTTTCAAAAAGTTTTTCTTTTTGATGACATAACTTTTGCACATAGCAGCAGAGCACTGACCATCCATTCCTTTGCTGTTGGGCGATTAGCATCAATTAATTAATTGGATAAATAAATTATTGGTATTTGCATGCTCTTTCTCTCTCTTTCTGTTCTCTGTTCAGTATTAGAGAACAGATTTCCAGACCTTTGATGTTTTGCTTATTTATTGCACCAGTGAACCCTGGTGGTAATAATATTGTGAGTCCCCTTTGCTCGATGCTGCTTCTGCTGCTGCCGGTTTTGCCGATCTCAACTTTGAGCTCGCAGCTCCTTTCGACCACCGCTGGAGTGTGTCTGTTTGTGCAGATGCTATCATCTGAAGATGAGGATGAAGATGAGGAGGATCCTCTCTCGCCGACTGGCTGACTGTTGCTGAAGATGGATGGCTTGCTGCTGCTGCCATCCTCATAAGCCACTCTTGTTATCGTCGTATATAGCCCTTAGCCCCTCTCTATCTCTTCTCAATCGACACCATAATTTATGGCACACAGTGGTGGCAGCAACCGTAGCAGCCTTCCTCTGTGACCATGTGACCCTCTCGCTTCTTTTTTCTGTAAGAACTGCTCAAAGCAACAAGTTCACTGGCTAACCAGAGAATCTTCTATTCCTCTAACGATATTGCGCGCCTCCTCGTTAGGTTTTTCTGCTGCTGCTAATTAGCAGTGGTGGCTGACTGCTGCTGCTGGAAGAAAAATTGATCTCTTCTTCTTACTGAAGTGATTACCTCTCAACCTCTCAAAGTACTTTTGGTACTTTTTTGGATAGATTCTGCAGTTGGAATTTTGTTTTTCTTCTTTTTTCCTTTTGCCCTCTCTCTCTCTCTCTCTCTCTCTCTCTCTCTCTCAATTGGTGACGAGTGAGTGGCAATGGAAGGGAAAGAAGAACTGCGAGGATCACTGACATCTTTCCTCCTGACTGCCGCTAATGAGCAGTAGCAGCAGCAGCTAGTAGTTTAGTCAATCTAATCACTGCTGCTACTTCTGAAATTCAATTCTCGCGACTCTATCTCTCCTTTTCTGTTCGCTCCTCTCACGATACTTATTTATATATCTTCGTTTTCCTCGTCGTCGACATCGTCGTCGTCGTCGTCGTCGCTGGTTTTTCTTGGGTGGCGTGTTTTGTTTCTCAGCATCCCCATCCCTTGCGCCAGTAGCCGACTCCGATTCGATGACAGAAGCAGATAAGCAGAGAGCACACACATCCTCACAGACTTTGACTATTCTTTCGTCTGCTTTTGCAATTGCTAATCACAAGCAGTAAAAGTGCGAGTCAGTTGCTCTCCACTTTTTTCTCTAATTGACTGATTCAAAAGTTTCAGCTGAAGAGGATAGTGGCTCAGATCACATTTCATTGAAGAAGTTTTTTCCTCTTTATAAGAGTGCACATAGATTTTTTATTTAGCTGCTGCCGATGTTGTTTTTTACAGTCAAGTGATGTTTGCAAGCAAGCGCAAGAAATGTAACTGTAAACGAGGAAGAAGAAGAAGAGTTCCCCTCTCTTTAGTGTCACAATGATACAAAAGAGAAGAAGTGTCAGTGCACTCTGTGTGCTCACTTCTGTCTTTCGGTTTTTAACTGTTTGTTACACACAGTGGTGATAATTTAGTAATTATCGTGCTGTTGATTTGAGCAAGGGGAATCTATTCTCTCTACTCTCTTTTTATCTATTCGAGTCCTGGCGCCAAAGGCACCTTGACGACTTTTTCTTCCCTCTAATTGAGCAGAGCTGGCACCCTCCTCAATCACGAGCCAGGAGCTAGAATGGGAAAAGACTGAGAGAGGTCACAGCTGCTGTCGGCAAAGGAAGCAAGAAGAAGTGTGGTAGTGGCGCCCTTGCTCTAAAAACGAACAAGGCAAAAGCTGCTGCTGCTGCTGCTGCCGTTTCTGCCGTAACTGTAATTACGCCCATTCACTTTCGCTTGATTTGCATTTGCCGTCGCTCATTAGAGCCGACTGGTGGTGGCTCCTCTCTTTTCGCTACCCAAACGAAGCTAAAAAAGTGGCCAAAAGAGAGAGAGAGAGAGAGGATAGGGACGATACGACGACCAAACCACATCACTGGCCACAATTAGCCCGATGGCGCCTAATGAGCTAGCTGAGCAGGAGGAAACACACGAGATGATGAGGAAGGATGTGCAGTTGCCAAATGAGTGTGTGGCCTTCTTTGGCATCTTCTCGCTCTCTTTGGTCTCACGCTGCTGCTGATGTTGTGGCGGCTGAAAAAAAAGCAGTCTCTTGCATGCTAATTTATGCATGCTTGTAGCCGACAGAGCTCACACACCACATGCTCATTTTGATGTGTTCTATTAACTTCTGTCACTTGCAGCAGGAGTGAGTGCTTGTGCTGGACATGGACCACCACCACCACCACCATCACCACCATCACCAGTACCAGCAAAAGCAGCATCCGATTAATTGTTAAATTAATTTTAAAACGCCGTTTTCGGACATTTGCGGTTGCTGCTGCTGTTTGACTAGTGCTCTGTGCTCTATGCTGTTTTTGGCAGCTGCTGCTGCTGCGGTGGTGGTGGTGGTATTCCATCAGCTTTGCTCAGTTTGTACGCTTGCTACTGCTGCTGCTGCTGCTATTAATTGAAAATTGATTTAAAATGCAAATTGCCAGAGTTTGTTTGGAGTTGAGCGGTGGTGGTGGTGGTGCTAGTGTTCTCCTGAGAGAGCTGAGAGATGGCAAGTCGTTGACCGAAAAAGTGAATGCAACATTTTTTGTTCGGTCTCCCTCTTTCACTTTTTTGCTTCAGCAGCAGTGTTCCTTCTTTGGAACACTTGTGCGCGGGCAGTGTGTGTCCGCAGTGAAATCCGACTAGGAATGCACACTCACAATAAAAGTGGTGGTGCTTTATTATGCTCTAAAAGCTCGATGAAAGTCGGTGAAAAGGAGAGAGAGGGAATCTATCAATCGAAACAGCAGCAGCAGCAGTTGCCCAACATACGACTCTCTGTCTTCAATCTGTTCTGCACTGTACTCGGCTTACTGTCACCGGCTGTCCGTCAGTCAGTCAGGCAGTCCTTTCGTCAAAGGATTACAGTCAATCACCACGATCAGATCTACCTGTTACCAGCAGTGTAGCCAATCTGCTTTTGTATCTTTTTTTCCTGCGCTCTGTGAACTCTTTGTGCACTACTGCTGCTGCTGCTGCCCTTGCCATCTGACTGGCTGGTTGTGTGTGTGGCCCTTTACCGAAAGAGGAGTTGCCTGGGAGTCTAGTGTGCTGCCATTACTAATCAACGATTAGCGCCCCTTCTCCTTCTTCTTCGGTGGCTGTTCTTTCTGCTTCCTTTCCTCCCTCTCCTTTTCCATTATGACTTGATTAGTAAGCGGTTCGGCTGCTGCTGCTGCTGCCGCCGCTTACCAGCGTCCTTCTGCGCTACCCTTCTGTTACTCTGTTTCCCAAACTAAATTGGCTTAGATCTTGCACTTTTTATTGTTCCAGACTGCTGCTCTAGCTCTGAGCCTAAGGAGCTGAAAGAGTTGAGAGGAAGTGGACCGAGAGTGTCTTTCTGTCTCTTTCGGCCGCTCTAATCCTATTTGCCTCTGCTCACTGGGCAAGAGCCGTTCACTTTTTTTTGTTGCAGTGGCTAACGTCTGTTTCGATGTTGTCAAAGAAGGGGAGAACACTGGCACTGGGATTATGCGAGCGTGCTTTATTATATCGCTTTCTCTCGCTAAACGGCTCTTGGCAAAAGTGGTGGTAACCTTTTGGTGGACACTCTAAGCTGCCCACTTTTGAATGTGCTCTTGAGGAAAGACTTTAAGAATAAGAAGAAGAAGTGGTGATGATAGCTTTATGTGAGCCTGAAAATCGCCGATCTGCTTTATCCGCTCTACTTCACTCTCAACTCTCCAGCAAGAATATTTTTGCTGACCTCAGCAAAGTACTAGAGCATTGCATTGGTTAGCCGTCCACTTTTGCCTCCTAATGAACTTTTACCTCTCTCGTTTCGACTCTTGTGTCAATGTGTGTTCCTTGTTGTACTCCTTCTTGACCACCACCGCCACTTGACTCCCCTTTTTATTATTTACCAGTGATTAATTTTCTCCTTCGCCCATCTCTCTCTCTCTCTCTCTTTACCAGCCAACTCTCAACAACTGCCGCTTCTTCTTCTTCTTCTCTTGAAGAGCACACACTTGAAGTCTATTAGCCGCCACTTTTTCTTCTTATTCTCCTTTTTGCGGTCACTCGCAGTTTTTCCTCTTCTCTTGAGGTTCTCGGGAGAGAGTTGAGAGAGTTGAAGTAATTAATTGACTTGCCCATGTTGGTGGTGGCTGTGGCGGTAGAGTTGTGCTCTGTGGACTATTGTGTCTACCTTTGCCTGTTGCCGTTTGCCGTTTGCCCTCTCCTGATGATAAATGACAACCGAAACGGACAACGACCATATTGTTCTGCAGCAGCCCTCTCCTCCAGCACTCTCTTTGCCGTTAGGCGTTAATTTGTACCTGTCTGCTCTGAGACTTAGAGGGCGACTTCCAGGAGATTTGAGGAGATTGCATCTTTTGCTTTGCAGACAAGCCGTTCCTGTTGCTACCTCTTCAAGGTTCGGCTCTCTTCTTTTTGTCTTTTCTCAGGCCCCTCGTCTCAGGCCTGTCAGGACTCGAAGACCTCGTCGACCTTAGCTTCCCACCCGCTCCTGCCACTCTCTCAGGCCCTGTCTGAGAGAGTGGTCACGAGAGAGACAGTCAGTCGGTCAAACTCGCTCTATCTCTCGCTCTTGTTACCGTTCTTTAATAATTTTTGTTTTTCCACTCTTCATTTGCACTGACTGTCTGACTGACACTTGTGCAGTCTCAGTTGTGAACAGACGAAGAAGAAGAAATACACGAATCGGAAAGAGACTCAGAGTCAGGAATGAGCAGAACTGAACTGACTGAAACGTGCAATTTTCCTGCCAAGTGTAAGCTTTAGCTAGAGTAGGCAGGCAGAAAAGTGCTCGCTTTTCACGCCCACTAATTAAATTAGAACGTTGCCATCTTTTTGCCTGTTTGTTTCTCTAAATGCCACTTTTCACTGCTGTTGCTGTTGCCTCTGCTCGCAAGACAACAGACAGACAGACAACAGTCGAATAAATGGACACAAAAGGAGCACCGCCGGTTTCTTCGTGTCCTGTCCAGCTGAAGAAGCTGAAGAAGCTTTGGACTGTGGTCTGTCTTTTCTGCGCCCATTGGCACTGCTGCCTGCCTGTTTTCACCCGTAGACTGAAATCGGCAGTTCGTGATTCACATTTAGTCAATTCCGATTGCTCTTTTCTTTTCTGTTCTCACTGGCTCTCTTAGATCGATACCTAAGCCGCTGCTAATTGCACTCTTTAATTGAGTTTTGGCTGATGGTGATGATGATGCTGCTGCTGTTATCATTGAGTGTGCCACTGATCGTGGTCAGTCAGACACACAATTTACACCATTTCCTTTTTCTAGTTTTTTGTGCTGTTGTTGAGAATGATTTTGTGCAGCTTTTGATCATCTTTTTGCAGCTTTTTTCTGTTCTGCTGTAAAACTTGACTTCTGACCTTTAGGCAACAGACACTCGCATTTGGATGATGCACACACACACACTTTACACATTTTGCACTTTTCTGCTGTTGAGTGTGAATGTGACTCTTCATCTCTCTCTCCCTCACCTAATATTGATTGACTCTTGCTGACTGCCAGTGAGATAGTGATCCTCGAGCTCTGGCTGTCCTGCTGCGAGTAGTTGGCCACTTGTTGTCTTCACCGAGGTTGAGCAGCAGCCACTCATCTTCATTTGCCTAATGGCACTTTCGCTGCTAATTCATCGAGCGAAGCTAGCTCACTTGAGTTTTGCCCTCTCTCCACTCTCTAACTCTGTAGCTCTTTTCGCAGCTTCGCTTTAGCTTTTTGACACCTCGCCTTTGCCCTCGAGTGGAAGAGGGCATCACTGCTGCTGCTGCTGCTGCTGCTCGATTGATGACATGAGTGTTCTCTTCTCTGTGTTCGGTCAATGGCAGGTAGCTTCTTCTGCTCAACTTTTTTAAATAAAAAGTCTGTAGCTTCTTCACTAGCCGATTTCTCTGACAGCAACAGCAGCTCTTTTGTTGTCTTGTTTGATGTCTTCCACCACCACCACCACCACCACCGCCACCTCAACCTCAAAAAGGCACGAAAAGTGGTCTAATAAGTTAATAATAGGTGCTCTCTGACGTTGCCTTTTGAAGAGGAGAAGAAGCTCATCATGTTCTTGTTCTTGTTGAACACATGTCGACGACGATGCTGCGGTTATGAGTTGTGGTGGTGGTGGTGGTGGTTCTGTTGCTGCTGCTGTCTGCCTACCTTCACTACTCATCTTCGATCGATCGAAGAGAATCAAATAAATCAAACGCTGCTGCTGCTGTTTCTGCTGGCGAGACGAAGCAATGGCGGCGACGGCGGCAGCGGTGGCGGCGACGGCCACTAACTAATCGGATCGGGAACAATGACGACGATGCTGGTCGATTGTTCTCTTCTTCAGCTTTGACCTTTCTTGTGTCTCCTTATGACTTCCACTCTTTACGGCCATAGCTCTCTTTACTGCTCGCTCGCTTGCTTCCTAGTGAGCTCGTCGCTAACAGCAGCAGCCGCTGCTACCACCATAAATACCTGAGCACCTTTCTGCATCAAATATCCATTTGATATCATAGCTATTATTATTGCGTTATTTACATTTACTCGACTTTATTGTTCTCCCTCTTGTTATGCCTGGCTATGGCGGCAGAAGGTGATTCTCCTCTCCTTTTCTTTTTTCTTTTTACTTGTTCTTCTTCCTCTTTTAATCATTCCGTTGAGAAGGGCTTCTGTGTATGCCGATCACCAAAAGCGCACTTGCACTTGTTGCTGCAGAATGAGGGGACAATAAAGAAACGATGGCGGTCTAATTTGCCTGCTGCTGCTGACTCGTCGGCGAAACGTGCAGAAGGACAGCAGCAGCAGCGGCCAAAACTTTGAACGCAGACCTTGAACTGCAGAACCTAACCACCGTCAACGAAAGAAAGAGAGAGAGAGAGAGAGAGAGAGAGAGAGAGAGAGAGAGAGAGAGGAGCGAGAATTTTAATTAAAAGAGCGAGGAGAAAGGTGCTGCGGTTTTGGGGCAGTGCTGCTGCTGCTGCCTCTCCTGCTCTACATCTTTGCCATCACTTGCCCTGCAAAGCCGCCTAAATGTAGGCAAAAAATTAATAACCACTTCTGCTGCGGCTGCTGCTGATGGCAATGAGTTCATCATCTGATGGACGGCTGAAGTGGCTGCTGCTGCTGCCACTTTTGCCGCTAATCAGCTTTTCGCAGTTCGGCACGCAAATGAATGTGTGTGCTCGCCAGGCCGAGACGAATGTGATCGAGATGATCAGAAATAGTAGCTGATGCTGCTGCTGCAGCTTGGCTAAAATGAACACCACCACCACCACACTCACTTTTGATGAATTTGTCTGTTTTTCTACCTTTTTTGAGGTTTATTTTTCCTTCTCTCTATCTCTCTAAATACCTGCTCTGTTTTTGCTGTTTTCGTTGTTGTTGTTGTCGATAAGCACACTCTACGGTCACGCCACACACGTTTTCTACCACTTTTTTTGTTCCAGTCGGTGTCACTGGCGGCGATGATACCTACATTTTTGAGCTGCCTGGTTGCCTGGCGGCACTCTGCATCAAGGTTTCCGCTCTCTCTCGTTTGTCGGGACAACAAACACAGCACAACAAGTGTGTGTGTGTGTGAGAGAGAGAAAGTGATGCCATCCTGTCAGCCTTTGGGCGCATCGCCACCGCCACCACACTTTATCTTGTCCTCTGGACAATTTTTTGAACATGGTTTTTGACGTGTTCTGTTCAGCAGCAGCAGCAGCAGTAATTCATTGGACATCTTTCACTAGAGTGTTTGTCTGTCTGTCTGCCTACCTTTCACAGTCCTGCACTCTCCTGCCTCAATGTTGGCAGTTGTTAGCAGCAGCAGCATATAATTGCATCGCCAGAATTGTGTAATTGCCCTCGACAGCTCTCAACTGTGAAGCCGAGGCTGAAGTTGAAGTTGAAGATGACTGGCTGGCTGGTTGTTAGGCAGCCAGCCACTGACCGGAGGAGCCAATGAATTAATAAAGTCGAGCTGTGGTGGCGGTTGCATTGCCTTCTTCTTCTTCTTCTTCTTCTTCTTTATTTCATTTCATTTCACTTGCCTCCTGCGCTAAACACTTCTAATTGGCCTGCTAGATGCTCCTTCTCTCTCTCTCTCAATTTGTAATTTAGTCGTAGATTTTCGATGACTGTCTCTCTTTCTCTGACTCGCTTGCCTTTTATTTATGTGCGAATGTACGATTTGTCTTGTCTCGGCGCACAGCTGAGTTATGCTCAGTCTCAGTCTCAGTCTCAGTCTGTTCGTGCGATTGCAGCTCGGTGCTAATGCCCATTGCAGCAGCCGCCGCCGCCGTTTCGGACTCCTTCGTTTCATAATTAAAATCGGCGTTTCGGAGAAGTTAAGAGAGCTGGGCTGTTGAATTAATTCAAGACAGACTCGCTAAATGAGCTCAATTCACGATTCCAAGGCTGATGGCTGATGGCTGGTGGTGGTGGGCCAGGTCAGCGACAACAGTTGGTGGTGGTCAGTTGTTGGTGATTGCAGCCTTTGCAGGCTCTCCATTGCAAGATTTGACCACTTTTGCCATTTCCTCCTTTGTCTTGTGATGCATTCCTGTCTGCTGCTGCTGCTGCTGTCGGCGGCCAGGTCCAATGACCAGTGACCAATCATCGGTGTTGTGTTGTGCTGTTGTGTTGTTGTTGCAGCAGTCTATTAGCTGTTACCACTGCACTGTACCACTGCCGCCTAATGACATAATTAATAATTTCCACTTGGCATGAGCGCTTTCTTTGCCTTTTCTGACCGCCGCCGACACAATGGCCACCTGGCTGCTGGCTCCAACACTCAACACACTGTGTGACTCAGTCAGACTTTTTTAGTCTTGGTCCTGATCTTGGACTTTACTTGCCATCATTTTTCACTTTTCTCTTTCTCCTTTTTCGCTCCACTTGTTTGGTGATTGGCAGTGTGTGTTCACTGGCAGTTCACCACTGCAACAGTGCTTTACCTGCCTGTGTCGAATTTCTCCAGTGCAAAGTTCAATCGAGCAGCGGTGGTGGCTGACCGCAGCCGAAGCAGCACTGAAGACTTGGCTACATTTTTCACCACCTTTACCTACCCCCTCAAAAACATTGTTCGCACTGCCAAGGGACAATGAGCACGTAGGACATTGGAGAGAGGGAGAGGGAGAAAGTTGCTGCATACCGCCGACAATTGCCAACTAATTGAATGGGGCAATTGTGTGATTTGACTCGAGTTGAATTGAATTGAATTGAATTAGGTCCGTGTACCTTTGACACGTTCTCTCCTCTCTCTCTTTGCTACCTTTGCGGTGGTGGTGGCAACACATGTAGAGAGAACAAGAATGAGGTGACGATGAGAGTTTAGTTGTGCTGCTGCTGCTGCTGCTGGAGAGGTAGTTAATTAATTTACACTTTGCACCGGCACTGTCTCTTTTCCTCCTCTGATGACTGATTGCCTCTTTTGCCGCTGCTGGTCAAGGAGTTACTTTTTTTTCTGTACACTAATTTACGATAAGACCAATTTATCCACTTTGGCCCCATCCATCCTTCAATCTTTCAATCCATCCATCCAGGGCTGTTTCGATACGCCTGTCAATGTCAATGGTCTCGCTGTGTCGCAGTGTTTAGATCAATTGGCTAGGATCAGCAGCAGCAGCAGCTTGTGCTTTTGCTTTTGCTGCTTTCACACGCACTGCTCAGATTTGTTTTGCAGATTGGTAATTGAATTGAGCCTGGCTTTCCTTTCCTTTCCCTGTTGCGAGCTCTTGTTGGCACCTCTTTCTCTCATTTCAATTTGCTCTGTGTGTCTTCTGACACCTTTGGTCAACCATCCTGTGACCACTGCTGCTGGCTAATTAGCACATTGGCACTGTTGTATTATATTTATAGATGCACCTTCTTCACCTTTCATCTCTCCTTTGTTTTCTTTGGTTTTATCGCTAGTCTTTCCTTCTTGGCCATCTTTTCGGGCACCCTTTGTGTGTGGCAGCAGTCGTCGACACTGAACTCTGCGACTGTGATTATGCCGACAAAGAAAAGAAGCAGGCGAAAACGCGCATTCAGAGCAATTGACGGCTGTGCCTGCCTGCCTGCCTGCTTTCACTCAACACACACACACACAGAGATGAGATTGCCCCAGCCACGGAAATGCAACTCTTTTTCTGACTGACTGCCCGCCTAAATACTACGAAGTCGGAGCACGTCTTCTTCTTTTCCTTTGAGTTAGCAGCAGCAGCAAACTCTGTCTATATTAATTATTGCAGTGGTTTGCTGCTAACTTTTAGCGAGTCTCTTTTCTCTCCGTACTTTTTTTCGGGCGCTCTTTTCACTTCACTTATGCTTTAGCTTTGGCTGTTGCCGTCGCTTTCGTCGTCGTCGTCGGAAGGCGTCGCAATTAGACACACACACTTTGCTGCCTGTAGATTAGTGCTGGTGTGGCTGACTGCTGTTGAAGAGTACAGTGAAGAAGAAGTGAAGGCGCAGACTTTAACCTTTCTCTTTACTGCGAGTTTGCTGTGTTTTTGCTTCTGCTCGGAGAGGATTTGTCGCAAAGAAGGGAGAAAGATAGAGAAAGGCAGTGAGGGAGGATTCCTACCTTTTTTAATTAAGGGCCACCGAGTGAGTAGGAGAGAGAGAGAGAGATAGGTTTGAAGTGCCAGACATATTTTCCTTTTTTGCTTTCCCATAGATTTTTGCTGTTTCTGTCTGGTGTTGGTTGCTGTTCAGTTTCTCTTCCGTCGATCAACACAGAGAAGCAGCATTCTTTTACCTCTGCTGTTGCTGTTGCTGCTGCCGCAGCTTCACGGTCAAAGTTCACCTTCGTTTTCTCTTTTTTTTTGTTTGTTGACACAAACTTTCTTACTACGACTTTTGTTGTTGTCCTTTACTCTCGGTGTGACACATAAGTAAGGATTAGCGGATCGGTGGAATATCGATGCACAGTGCGCCTGATCTAGCCTGTTAGGCGGTGGTGCTAAGCTCTGTACACAGAAGCCGGGCGATTAGCAGCAGCATTTGTTGGTGCTCTTTTTTGCTTCTCTGTCTCCATCCTCAATAAATTATCACACGTTTGGCGCTCGGTCCGTCTTCAAACAAAATGAGCCGTAGTGTTTTGCAGTGTGCTGCACAAAATGAGCTGTACTGTTCTACCTTCTTTCTGGTAGTGGTGGTGGTAGTTCTGCCTATCCAATAAATCTTGAGCACTTCTTTCATTGTGGATTCTCTCGCGCTTTATCGGTGATCTGCCGGTGCTGCTGCTGCTGCTGTTTGATCAGTGCGGGTGACTAGTGTGTGTGTTATGGCACAGTCAGGCGAGCATCATTACCAGCACCGGCAGCAGCATCAGCAGCATCGGCTGATTTACAGACAGACTAATAAATCCTCGAATTAGCTCCAGCTCCAACTTCGGCAAACGATTTGCGCCAAAAAGAGAGAAGGCTGTGAGAGACCAGACAGACGGACTTTTTCTTTCTTTTTCTTTTTAGTTTTATCATTTCTATTTCTTTTTTCTGTTTCGGTTTCTAGTAATGATCACCACCGACAGTCTTTTGCTGCTGTTGCTGCTGGCCAAAGTCGTGCGAGCCATTTTCGATTTTGTTTGCAAAAAAATTTTGTTTTTCTTGCAAATGAAATGGTGGTGGTGGTTGTGATTTTAGCAGATCCACTCTTAATTGGCTCCTCTCCTTTCTTTGGCTGCAGGCGAGAAAGATTTCTGCTTCTGCTTGTCAGACACAGTATCCGGTATTACTGGAACGGCTAATTTGGTTTGCAGTACTCCCAGGCCCTAATCCTCGAGCCTCCGTTCTGCTCTGTCTGTCTGCCTCGACAATTGGATTGAACGATTGTGTTGTTTTGATTTGGTGGAAGGTCAGCGCTGATTTTTGGTGAACAGCACTTTCTCAGAGCTGCTTTTAAAAGCAAAATTTTTTTCTCTGATGGTGATCAAACGTGTTCACCTCCTGCACAATTTCAATTTGCTCCTCTACCTCCCTCTCCCTCTCTCTCACTGAAAAGCGGTAAAACGGTACATAATAATTCAAATTCGATTAATGTCGGATTAAGAAGTTGGGCTGCTGCCAGCCCTTGTCAGTGGACCCCTCTTTTCAGTCCTTCTCTTTCTGCTAGGACACAGTGCAATTGAGCTCTACTCCTAGGTCCCCGAACTGGGTCAGATTTTGCAGGGGCCATTTGCAGGACACTGTCTCCCACTTTTTTCCCTTTTCCTTTCTCCACTAAGCTGACATTGCACACAATGCCGCTGGAAATTGAGGGGATTAGCTGAGCTGAGGAGAAGGAGATTTTTTTGACAATTCACTCACTCACTCACTTAGGAGAATGATTAGCCAGCAAAGAGCAGTCTGCAGCACTGGCTGGTTTCAAAAACAGCAGCAGCAATCGATCTTTACTCTGCGGACAAACTGTAAAACACACACCGACTTCGATTCTAGTAATTTAGTAGTAGGGATAGTGCTTTGTCAATCGCACAGAATTGCCGATAATGAAGACGTGTGTGTCGGTGTCTGCTTCTGTGCTTCTACGGTAGCAGCTCACTTTGTTTGCGATTAAAAGCTGGAACGTTCTGAGAACGATTGTGCTTCATTGAGAGTTGAGAGTAAGTGTGTGCACACACACACACAACGATTAGGTCAATAGCAGCTCATTTCATTCACCAACGGACTCCTCTCGTCTGCTCTTTCTTAATCGGTTGCACGGGCAATGTTGACACAAGCTCGCAGCTCGGCTTTGGCCATTGATGATTAGCTTAGCCAACAGCTTCTCCTCACTTGGCTGGCTAGCTCTTTTCACTTTGGAGGGGAGCCATCATTTCCCGCGTCAATCAGTTCATTTTTGCCAATTTTTGCTTCTACAGTAGCAGCAGCAGTTGACACATGTTTGCTGACCTTAGAGACCGTTTTTAGGTGCCTCTTTTCACAGACACAGTAGAGTAAACAGAGAGACACTTTTGGTGTGATCATTCACCACCACCAGCCGAAACACTTCTGGTGAATGTCTAGCTTTGGATTAGCTGCTCGCTGGACACTGTCGGTTCATTCACTCTTTTTAGGTCACTCATTCTGAATGACCGTTTCTGTTGCTGCTGCTGTGTACACTGACCACTAGCACCAATTCACAGTGCACTTATTATGCAAATGGAGTAGTACTCTGCAGCAGCTTGACTCCCCCTCACTTTACTTTACTTTTTGTCCTCCTGCATACTGAAGCCATCGGGTGGCACTTACCAATTTTTTTCCCTCCTTTGACTGACCAGACGAGAGAAGATCTGGTCAAATATTGACACGGTGTCTCTTGCCCGTCTCTTGGGTGCAGTACTTCTACTCTGTCTCATACTTTTTTTTCTGGTAAACATTTTTGCATTTTAGGTTTTTTAGCTCTTCACTTTTGAAGCAGCGGCACTGGCTCTTTCATCTCCCCAGCAGTAGTCAGTCAGTTCAGTCTTTTCATATCTTCTGCCAAACGATGTGCATCTTTGCCTTTCTACTACTTCTCTCTAGTTCTTTTTTCTTTCTTTGTTGTGTGTTATGATTACAATTGGGTAATTTTAATTGTCTTTTGCCCGCTCGGCTCGTTGCTCAGCTCCGCTGCTGCTGCTGCTGCTGTTGTCGTTGTCGTCGTTCTTGTTTCGGGTCGTTTGCTGCCCTCAACAACAGCAGCAACAGCAGTACAGCCTTCGGCTCTTCTCTTTGGAAGCTGATTTGGAAGCAAAAGCAGCAGCAGCAGCAGCAGCAGCACTGGTATCCGCCAACTGGCGCAGACAAAACGACAGACACACTTAAGCGCAATTACCTGAGCGCGAACACACATTCAGGAGACAGTGTGATGGAATCAAAGAAGAGCAGCAGCAGCAGCAGCAACTAAGACTACAATTGGCAAATTCATTATCTGACCTCTCTCTCTCTCTCTCTCTCTCTCTCTCTCTCTCGCTGGGGCCATTTACGCCATTTGACCATCATCAATCGAGGGTCGCTGCTGCTGCTGTGGTAGTGTCTATTCAATCTCTTTCTCCCCTCACCGATCGAATCACCACCACCACCACCAACTAAGTGTGGCCAATTATTGTTATGTGAATTGGCCAAAAGAAGCAGCAACAGCAGCACTTGAGCATCGAGAGAGCGAGCAAGAGAAAGAACTTGGCCACTTATCTCTGGCAACTTCTGCTGCTGCTGCCACTCTAAACTGTATTGTCTGTGACTGTTCTGTCTGTTCAAGTAGAGTGAGGGGATAGAATTTCAATCGATTGCACTTCTCATCTCATATTTTTTTGCCTTCCTTTTGCTCTGCTTTGCTTCATGCACTGCTTACCTTTAATAATCTTTTCCACCACACAGTGCCAAAGTGGCTGCGGCAGTTTTAAGATTTGGGTTGACTCATTTTCTCTATTCTCTCTCGCTCTTGCGGAAAGCTAATTAGTGCTGCAGCAGAGCTGTCTTCTGCCCGTTTTCTGGCTATTTTCAGTATCTGCGGGGTCTGCTTATTAACGCCTTCCGCATCTTCTTCTTCTTGTTTGCACTTGTTTGCAAACTGCAGGCGGAAAATATTTTGGCAGCCGACTGTATTTTTTGGGTGCTCTGCGCTTCTTCTCCCTCTTCCTCTGTTGCACCCATCCTCGTTCTTTCATTCATTCATTTATTCGTTCGTTCGTTCATTCTCCGGTGCCCTCATCTTTTTGCGCACAAATTTACATTTTGCACATTAATTCTCTAATTCATCGCTGCTGCTGCTGCCGCCGACGCTGCTAAAGACTTTTGAGGCCGAAATATGATACTGGAGGCAAAACGGTGCTCCAAAACAGCCGTGTCTTTCTTCTTCTTCTTCTTCTTTTCGATCATCTTTCAAACTCCAAATTAGCACTCGGCGTCCTGCTTTATTTTTTTATCTCTTTTTCCTTATTGGAAATTATGCTTGTTGACGCTGAATCGTGTGAAATTGAATTGGGCAAAAGGGGCAAACACAGGAGAGAATTCCAAACAGAAATGAATGTTTCCATTTTTGTGCCCAGACCGTATCCAACAGAGTGCTGGTGGTGGTGGTGGGCACACGCGGCCTCATTGTCTGCCTCGGTGAATGCCAGTGCCTCGGTGCAATTGAACCGAAAATTGGAACGGCTGCTGCTGCCGCCACAGTGGACCAATAGAGAGAATGCAATTAATTTGATTAGTCCCCTCTTGCACTCTTCTCTGCACACCTCTGAACACGTGTAGTGCTGTGCCTGTCCCTGTGCCTGGGCCTGGGCACTATCTTGTGCACACGAGTTTGTGGCCATTGCAGACAATTGTGTCCATGTTTCCATTTATCATGTGAATCATTCGAGGCTTTTTTCAGCTAACCAACACTCACATTAGTTTTAGCTTTTTTATTGCCTGCCTGCTCCGGCAGAGAGATGTGCACACTCACTTGCTCACTCTGTGGTCGTGTCTTTTAATGTGTCGTTAATTGAATTATTTATTAGCACGAGTCCTGTCTGCTGTGGTGGTGGTCATTGCAAGCGAGTGGAATTTGCACGATTGCGCATTCCTTTTTTTGTTTTTTGTACATTTATCATCTAAACCAAATCCAAATGTGTGTGTGCTCGCATCGGATATGGATTGACAGAGAGAATCTGCTGCTGCTGCTGCTGCTGATTCATCTGCTGTCTTTCAATTAGACGAGAATCGTCATCCTAATTCTCCTTTCAATCTGCTAATCTGCAAAGTGTCCACCGTGGTGGATTCATCATTTTTCAAAGCTGCCTGGACACATCTGCACACTGCATTCCGCACCTTTCTCTCGCCCTTTTCGTTTAGGCTGATCGTGATTCAGCTCACTCACTCACTCACTTTCATTTCAATCTGCATATGCTGCTGCTGCAATGTTACAAATTGTTTTTCCACTCGCTAGGTTAGGCCGATGATGATGACGAAATCGGCAAACTATGATGCAGCCCAGCTTTTTTCATTTAGCGCTTGCACGAAATGTCTCTCTCTCTCTCTCTCTCTCTCTCTCTCTCTCTCTCTCTCTCTCTCTTTCTCGAATCGCTTTCCTGCTTCACTGGGCACTCTGGATCGCCTGCTCAGCCTGCCTGCCCTCTCGGTCCCCAGTGTGATCAATAGTGTGTGTGTTAGACCCTACTCTGGAGCACCCAATTGGACACTCATTTTTCACGAGTTGTCACAGACAATGACCTCACACATTTGTGCGCGGACCCTGCTCTTGGTCCCCTCTGTTTTGGTGGTGGTGGTGGTGCTGATTTTGTCGTCGACCGTGAGGCGTCGAGGGCTTGTCGGCGCTGCTACCGAGCTTCATTGTTTCACCCAACTTGCTACACTTTTTTTTGTGTGCTGCCATTATGTTAAAGCAGTGCCGCTAACTTCTTCTTCTCCTTCATCACCAACACTTTGGCTCAAGTGTGCGTGGTGGCCTGTAGTAGCTGTGCCTAGGCGCTGCTGAATCAAATCGAGCCCAGCGGACAGAAGTGGTAGGGAGAGAGCGAGCGAGAAAATGAAAAAAGCGGTCCACTTGAACTCAGCAGCAGCAGCAGCCAAAACAGCAGTTCCAATTAGGTGATCCTCGATCTTTCTTCTTTTGCTTTTTTGCTGTTGGTGCTCCAAGGCCACAGCACCACGATGGGTGAGACTCGTTTTGAGCTCTCGTTAACGATATCCCCAAAATCATGTGCAAAGTGTGGTGTGATGCTCTAGCGTCATCATTTCAACACCACACCACGAGCAGCTAATGAGCTCTCTCTCTCTCACTGCTTCGCAAAAAACAGCTGCTCATTTCAGGGTGAATGTTTAGTGTTCGGAGCTGTTTGGATGCTGTACTTGTGAGAGAGAGTTTGGGTAGTGCTTGTGAATATTGCTGCCACTTTTTAAATAGTTTCTCCTCTCCTCTTCCATTGCTCAATGGCTCATTTGGCTAATCTAATTTGCAGTTTTCAGTTCTCGATGTGTATTGACGATTGGTTCGGCGCTGTTTCAATCAGGTTGAGTGGTTTGAAACAATGAAAGATGTGAATGGAGCCAAGTGTGCAGCGCTTGGCTAAATCCCCCCTCCGCTTTAACACCACCACCACTCCGAATAAAGCTGGTGTTAATTGATTAGGCAGATCTTATTCCCCTTCTTCCTTTTGTTTTTGTTCAGCGTAGCCAGACAGTGTCGTATTTAAAGTGAGAGAGAGAGGAGAGGAGTCACTTCGACATGCTAATCGACACACATTTAGACTGGCAATTGCTGATGATGACTAATGCAATCGCCCAGGCAATGACACCCTGGCACACTGCAGTGTCCTCTTTCTCTCTTAATCACACACCAGTGTACAATTTAATAATGGTGGTGGTGATAATGCAGCGATAAATGGCAAACAAAAGGGCAATAAAGAGGAATTGTCTGTGTGCTAATGGTGAATTGGCATGCAAAGTGAGAGAGTTCAGCTAGGATGACCACCACCAGAACCGTTTAGGGTGACAGTTTAGAAAGGCTCTAAATCTAAATCGGTCTCTTTCAGAGCTCAGTGCTCAGTGCATGTTCAATTGAAATCAATTGAAGACTGCAGACGATCAATTTAAATCTTTGTCTTCGCGTACTTTGCGTGTTCGCTTCTTTTTTGGTGAACCACCACCACCACTAACGGGTGATTAATGTAGGCAAATTTTTTTGTTTCTGCAAATCAACTTCGATGTACCGTTTGGGGATGTGCCGAACATGCACATTCGGACACTGCTCTCGGGTAATATGAATAACCGACGACAAGCAATGCCTCTTTTTGTTTTCAGCGAAAAAAGAAACAGGAAGGACAAAGCGAGTTTGGTGACAGTATCAACCCGCAGCCTCCCTGATCGCCTCCCTGATTAATGTCTTCCCTATGCTAATCGTACTCGTTTTTTGGTTTAGGTTTTGGTTCGGTCCTAGCCTGTGTGTTCTCTTTTCTTAGACACCGAGGTGCCCATGTAATGAGGTGTGCTTGTTCTGGCCATGTTCTCTGGTTGTTTCTCCTCCTTTTCTGTTGGGTTCTATGCTACGTGGGGGCAATTAATCAATAGACTGAGGCTGAGGCTGCTGCTACCGCTGTCGGTAAATTTGTTGTTTGGCGATGCATGCACTCGTTTATTTTGCCTCCTTTTCTTCTTCCTCACCTAATCAGTGTGCCAGATACAACACCAGCAGCACTACCGCTAATCGAGCTCACCGCTAAAGATTTACTTTTACTTTTACCGTTTTTGCTGCTGCTCGTTTATTAATGAGTGCACCTAGCTCTGAAAGCAGCAGCAGCAGCAGCAGTTTGCCGAGTGCAGCCCACTCTGAACTCCCCAGCGCAATTTCTACCGGCAATTAACTTTTTTGCTTGTCAGTGTGCAGGATTCTTCTTCTTTTTCTTCTGTTTTGGTTCAGTCCAGCTCAGTTCAGCTATTCTGTCAGTGATTCCTCCTCCTCCTCTGTTTCTGCTGCTGTTGCTGCAGCTTCACCACCTCCATACGTGATGCTTCATTGTCCCTTTTTTGTGTTCGTGTGTGTGTGTTTGTCCGAGTGCAAAGTTCCCGTCGGACGGTCTGTCTTTTTGTGTGTCCAGTTCGTGTCTGTGTGCCCAGTGGAGCGGTATTATTTGCCTTGGTCGTCGTCGTGGACAGTGAGAGTTGACTCGCTCCTGTCAACTGTCCTCTCACTGGCGATTATGCCACTGAGACCGTGTGACAAAGTGGACCTAATGAAGCAAGTGCCTGACTGGCTGGCTGGCTGGCGATTATGTCACTCGGTTTGCTCTGCTGCTGCTGCTGCTGCTAATGTTTACCTTTTCCACGGACTGACTGACTGACTATCAGAGAGGAGGGTAGGATTTTGGCTTTGCTGATTCTGTTTTATTTTATATACCAGGTCTCGTGTCAGTCTCTAGCACGGCTACCGCAATTTCTTCTCTTGTTTTTTGTTTTTTCTCCACTACTACTTTTTCCGCTAATAGCTGTGCTGCTGCTGTTCTTGTTGTCTTGCACTTTTTATTGACTCTTTTTGCTTTTTATACTTCTGCTTCAGAAGCGGCTATAAACTTGTCGCCGGTGATGGTGGTGATATATGGCCAACTGCTATTCTAGGTGCAAACTACGTGTGTGTGTGAACTTGGTGTGCTGCACCAACTTTTCCTGTGATGTTATTAATTACGAGCGGTGGTGGTGGCGGCAATAAAGCAACCAGGCTGCTAAATTGTCACCAAATAATTTGCCTCTGTGTGTGTGTGTGTTTGACTTGCTGTAGTCGTTTTGTCGACTGCGAACTAGTGTCTGTGTTTGCCCAGCGCACGCTGGGTCCAGGGGCGATAAGGCCTTGCGGCTCTACTTCTGCTTTTGCTCCGGACCTAACGGTCAAATATTTGCACTTGCGCTTTGGCGACGGCCCTGGCAGCCCATTTAATTGCCATTATTTAGCCGTTTTCGGGGTAGATATCTCCCTTTTCGTTTTTAGCTATATTTTTATTTCCTTTTTTAGTTCTCTCATTTTTATTGGCCATCTGATAAGATGTGCAGAGAGCTGAACCAACTTTGTGAGTTGCTGGTTTCACTAGTGGTTTGCAGTGCCCTCGCTGCGAATTGCGAACTGCTCGTTTAATCGGCATTTATCTCAATCTTGGTTGTGCTGGAGCAACTTGCAATAAATTTAAATTTATCGCCTGCTCTTTTTGAGGCGACCGTGAATCAGAGCAGCATCATAATCTGGCGATGATTTTAAATTGGGCAGGATGTTTCAGGGGTGCTGCTCAAATTTTCCTCGGAATTGACAGCGTTGCAACTTTTTTACTGAACTCTCTGAAATCTAAGAGAGCGAGAGGCTGACACTTGTCAGCCGGTCAATCGCCGGTCGCAAGTGGAGGAAGGGAGGCAAAAAAAGACTACTTTTCCCTCTCTACTGTTCACCTAGCTCGGCATCCATTTCCGATGATGATGACAACAACTAGCATACACAGACAGACAGTTATTTATTCTAGGACTACACGCTACATGGAAATGAACTCGATGATGCCAATCAAATGACTCGGGCAATGTTTGCCCACTGCTGCTGCTGCTGCTGCCTCCAGACGACTTACTTAGGCTTTTGGTGGTGGTTGTTGTTCTTGTCAGCCACATGTCAGCCAGAATATATCCACTATCACCACCACTGACTCTGTCTGTTTGTCGGTCGACTTTGGCCACTTTCCCTCCCTCTCTCACTGGCAAATGCAACATGACATCAGACACACTGCGTCGGTCTCTCTCTCTGTGACTGACTTTGTCGATCATATTTAATCTGTCCAGGCGGTGGCTTTACTGAAAGCTAGACTCTCTCTCTAGTTTTGCTCATGTCACTTGGTCAAATTAAATTACGCGATGTGAGGTGTCTGTAGAGCTCGTGCGCCTGCCTTCTGGTCTCTTCGCTCCGAAAGTGAAAAGTCTTGTTTTCCGTCAATTCAATTTTTGAGCCCAGTTGAAGCTGTTTTTGTTGATGATCGTTCGTTTGTTTTGCTGTGCATCATCATAGTTTGATGCTCGATCAAAAATCATTATAAAGTGCTTTTTCACATTTTTAGTAGTTGAGTCAATAAGGTTCACTCAATAAGTTTTTCCAATTAACCTCACGATTGCTGCTGCTGTTCTGTTAGTGGAGCACCAAATCAAACAGCTGCTGCTGCTGCTTCAGGCGCCGGTGCTATTAATTGCCCCCTTCTTTGCCTTCTCCATTCAATCAGAAAGAGTTTGTCCACTACCTGAGTACGAGTGTGCACAAGTTTACTACTACTACTGTTATTACTTGTGATCCCCTTTTACCTCAATCGATCGTGAGGCGGTAGTACAAAAAAAGGAGGAAATTGAAATGCAAAGTGCCCTGCACGAAATTGGTGCTCTCCCAGCGCTCTCCTCCAATTTGCTGCTGGTCAGCAGGAGAGGAAAATGACCAGAGATTTTTGCACTTTTTTCTCTTCTTCTCTCAGTCGACAAATTGATCACGTACAGAAAGCGATTTCTGGTCAAATCTCTTTTTCGGTGATCGGTGATCAACGACTGGTTGAACGCAAAATGTGCACTGATTTCTTTCCGCTTCAGTTTTACATTGTATTCAGTCGCTGCTGCTGGTGATTGTGATTGCTCAGTCTTTGATCATCAGTTCATTCTACGTTCATTCCCTAATTGACCGCTTTTGTTCGCTGGTGGTTGCACCGGTGAAGCTCAAAGGAATTTGAATTTTTTCGGTTGTTGCTGGTGGTGACGGCGGCGGCGGTGTCGGTGGTAGTTCTTTGATCTCTCCACCACCACCACCAGTCATCGCTAGGATACACCAGCAGCTGCTGTACACTTTTTGTCATCAGCATTTTCGGTGGTGGTGGTAGTGAAGAAGCTTTTAGCTGTTTTTTTCTGTTTTAGAGTTTCTGTGGTGGTGGTTGTCTTGTCCTCTTCAGCTCATCTCCTCATCATCGTCATCTCCCAGCGATGATAAATGCCACTTTCACTCCTCCTCGGTTTCGGCTCTCTGACTGAGGCTGAGACAGGAATGTCTTCTTCTTCGTTTTTAGTGGAGTTTTGCGTTTCTCCGTGAAATGAGAGAGAGAGAGAGAGAGAGAGAGAGAGAGAGAGAGAGAGAGAGAGAGAGA
>JAALOO010000264.1_pt1 | contig 49164 bp, 33 predicted proteins | sample 7257641 | NCBI WGS metagenome assembly JAALOO01 (sample SAMN14085613, study PRJNA598686) | mite metagenome | biome: ENVO:01001000; feature: ENVO:01001002; material: ENVO:01001226; isolation source: single female mite from University of Michigan culture on fish food culture... ...
GGCAGGGCCAAAAAAGTTTCGAGGAGATGTCCTTTCGAGGAGATGTCTGACAACCAATCCGGAATAAGTAGTTAGATCCAGAAATTATTTTGAAGACTTTCGTGAAAAAGTGAACTTGTTCTGCTTAGAAGAACTTTGATGACTACTTCTGCCACCTCGGCTATAACTACGAAAGCTTTTTTTGCCTTTCTTAGAGCTTCGATTGACTTTTTTCTTTTTTTTCTTTGCAGATTCATGACTGGTGGTGGCCTTTTTCTTGCTTTTAAAAGTCCTCTGTTTAGTGGCTCTCTTGTGAGCTTTAAAAACATCATTTTTCTTGTTCTTGTTCCTATCACTACTACCGCAGAAGAAGCAGTAAACAACAATACTGATCCCAATGATTAGCAGAGTCAGAAAACTAGTGGTGACAATTATGGCTATAGGAATGCCTTGAATGCTGGAATCTGAAGCTAAATTAGAAGGTTTACTACTAGATTTGTTTGCACTTTCAAAACTACATACTTTCAGTCTTTGGTTTGCTTGGAGGCGGTTTATCGCCTGGTCCTTTCCAGGCATCTTTTCTGCTGACTTTGATCAGCTTTGCCGATGGTCCATTCTGCTTGAAAGCTTTAGCAGAGAAAGTGTAGACGGTGTTTTCGCTGTCAAAGAGGTAAATGGTGTGCTCGTCCACAAAACCGGCGATTATGTCAGTGAAGGGGGCTCCATTGCATTCTTTACGGAAAAATACTTGATCACCGTTAATGCAGGGAATACCAATTTCCTCACGAGGCCCACAACCAGTTGCACTTTGGATTGTGCCTTCTTTTAAAACATCAAAATTATAGGGAGTCACTTGTTCATCAGAAAAAAAGACGAAGAAGTGGAGAGGAATGATTGATGATAAGTGGGGAACTCCATATTCGACACATTCAGGTATAGCAGGCGGATTAAACCATATACCACTGAATTTTTTTGTGTTAAGTGAAAATACACCAACATTGGTGTCATTCATTGCCACCAAATAAGTGTCCGTTGAATCACTGCACACAAACTTGATAGAGGGGTCGTACCAGGGAATAGCCGATGGAAGTTGCTCTGGATCCTTTGTGATAACGATCACACTATCAACAACTTCATCCACAGTCACTTGATAGCCACCAATTGGGTCAGTTTTGGAGGCAGTCCCACTCACAAAAAGGGTCATTTTGGTATGGAAAAGGCCTACGGCAAAAACGCCTCGGTTACCAGCGACCAAATCATCGACGATGGACTATGAAAATGGTCATCAGAATAAAGATAGCCACAAATCACAAAAACAAACCCTTGCATTTCCCCCCTTGAGATTGTTTAACTGAATTGAAGTGATCAAAAAGGCCAAAAGTAGCAACCACACACAGAGAATTTTTCTATACACTTTTGAAAAGTACTGCCTTAAAAACATCATTAACTGATAAGAATAAGCAAAAAAAGTTTAAAAAATGAGTAGGAAAAACAAATGAAACGATTCAAACTGGTAAAAATTCTAAACTGAATTCTAAAACAGGTGTGCTATAAACAGAAAATTTACAAATAACTTTTATTGGTCAATAATTTTAAAAACATTTTTAAGCATAAACTTAATGACTGGGAACAGCTGATGATCTTCGAGAAGAACTGATCTTCTTTTGTTTTGAAGAACTTCTGCAACCTCGACTTTGGCTGCGAAAACTTCTACCTTTTTTAGAGCTTCTTTTGACCTTTTTCTTTTTTGAAAACGAGCCAGTAGTGATTATTTTCTTGTTTTTAAAACTTTTCTTTTTTGGGTCTTTCTTGTTTTTGCTCTCATCACTACTTTTGCAGAAAAAGCAGTAGACAACGAGACTGATCCCAATGATCAGCAGAATAAGAAAGATAGTTGTGACGATTATGACTGTGGAGGTGCTTCGATTGGTGGAGTCTGAAGCTAAATTAGAAGGTTTAGTACTGGATTTGTTAGCACGTTTATAAACTACATACTTTCAGTTTTTGGCTTGCTTGGAGGCGGTTTATCGCCTGGTCCTTTCCAGGCATCCTTTCTGCTGACCTTGATCAGCTTTGCCGATGGTCCATTTTTTTTGAAAGCCTTAGCAGAGAATGTGTAGACAGTGTTTTCGTTGTCAAAAAGGTAAACGGCGTGATCGTCTACAAAACCGGAGTTTATGTCAGTGAAAATTGTTCCATTGCATTTTTCTTTGCGGAAGAATACTCGGTCACCGTTGATGCAGAGAATACTCATGTTTGCACCAGGCCCGCAGCCAGTTGCTTTTTTGATTGTGACATCGTCGTGAATATCAAAATGATAGGGAGTCACTTGTGCATCAGGAAAAATTTTAAAAAAGTTAATAGGAATAGTTGATGATAAGTGAGGAGCTCCTTCTTCAGAACATTCAGGTATAGCAGACGAATCCATCCCTATACCGCTGAAATTTTTTGTGTCAAGTGAAAATACACCAACATTTGTGTCATTCATTGCTACCAAATAAGTGTCCGTTGTGTCACTGCAGACAAACTTGATAGAGGGGTTGTACCAGGGAATTCCCGATGGTAGTGGCTCTGGATCTTTTGTGATAACGATCACACTATCAACAACTTCATCCACAGTCACTTGATATCCCCCGATTGGGTCAGTTTTGGAAGCAGTGCCACTCACAAAAAGGGTCATTTTAGTGTGATAAAGTCCAACGGCAAAAACGCCTCGATTTCCAGCGATCAAATCATCGACGATGGACTATGAAAATGGCCATCAGAATGAAATTAGACACAGAATACAAAAACAAACCCTTGCATTTCCCCCTTTGAGGTTGTTTAGCTGACTTGAAGTGATAAAAAAGGCAAAGAGTAGCAACCACAAACAGAAAATACTTTCATACATTTTTGAAAAGTATTGTCGTGAAAACATCATTAACTGATAAGGATAAGCAAACAAACTTTGAAAAATGAGTAAAAAACAAACAAAATGATTCTAATTGATGATAGTTCTAAGCTGAGTTCTAAAACTTTTGTGTTTCAAATTAACAATTTTCAAACAATGTTAATCGGTAAAGTAAACACAAATTTTTAAATTGATTTTTTAACATAAATTTAATGACTGGAAACTGTTGATGATTTACGAGATGAAATGATTTTCTTTTGTTTAGAAGAACTTCTTCCACCTCGGCTACAGCTACGAAAGTTTCTGCCTTTTTTAAACCTTCTCTTGACTCTTTTCTTCTTTGAAAACGAGCCAGAAGTGGTTATTTTCTTGCTTTTAAAACTCTTCCGTTTTGTCGCCTTCTTGTTCTCATCACTACTATTGCAGAAGAAGCAGTAGACAACGAAACTGATCCCAATGATCATCAGAATAAGAAAACTAGTGCTGACAATTATGACAATGAGAAAGCTTTGTTTTGTTTGGTTGTTTGTAGCTGGTAGTGAGAAAAAAGTTTATTTTGGTATTATTTTACGTTTCTAAATTACTTACACTCATTCTTTGGCTTGCTTGGAGGCGGTTTATCGCCAGGTCCTTTCCAGGCATCCTTTCTACTGACCTTGATCAGCTTTGCCGATGGTCCATTCTGCTTGAAAGCTTTAGCCGAAAATGTGTAGACGGTGTTTTTGATGTCAAAGAGGTAAACGGTGTGCTCGTCCACCAAACCGGCGATTATGTCGGTGAAGGTGGCTCCATTGCATTTTTCACGGAAAAATACTTGATCACCGTTGATGCAGAGAATACTCATGTTTGTCTTAGGTGCACATGATGTTGCAATACTGATTGTGGTCACTTTATCTCCAATATTAAAATCATAGGGAGTCACTCGTGCATCAGAAAAAAAGGTAAAGAAACGGAGAGGAATGATTGATGATAAGTGGGGAACTCCATATTCATTACATTCAGGTATAGCAGACGGCACTATCCCTATACCACTGAAGTTTTTTGTGTCCAGTGACAGTGCGCCAGCATTAGTGTCGTTCATTGTCACCAAATATGTGCCCGTTGAGTCGCTGCAAACAAACTTGATAGAATGCTCGTACCAGGGAATACCCGATGGAAGTGGCTCGGGGTCCTTTGTGATAACGATGACACTATCAACAACTTCATCCACAGTTACTTGATAGCCACCGATTGGGTCAGTTTTGGAGGCAGTGCCACTCACAAAGAGGGTCAGTTTAGAGTGATAAAAACCTACGGCAAAAACGCCTCGATTTCCAGCGATCAAATCATCGACGATGGACTATGAAAATGGTCATCAAAATAAAATTAGACACAGATTTCAAAAACAAACCCTTGCGTTTCCCCCTTTGAGGTTGTTTAGCTGATTGGAAGCGATTAAAGAGACAAAGAATAACAACCACAAACAAAGGATACTGCCATACTCTTTTGAGAAATACTGCTGCAAAAACATGATTTGCTGATACGTAAAAACAAGACAAGTTTTGAAAAAATGAGTAGAAAACAAAACAAATAAAATGATTCAAGCTGATGACAGTTCTAAACTAAATTCTAGAACTTTTGTTTCAAATTAACAATTAACAAAAAGTGTTAATTAGTTAGATAAACACAAATTTTTAAATTGATTTTTTAACATAAACTTAATGACTGAAAACTGCTGATGATTTACGAGATGAAATGATCCTCTTTTGTTTAGAAGAACTTCTGCCACCTTGGTTACAGCTACGAAAGTTTCTTCCTTTCTTAGAGAATCTCTTGATTTTTTTCTTTTTTGAAAACGAGCCAGAAGTGATCTTTTTCTTGCTTTTATAACTCTTCTTTTTTGTATTCTTCTTCTTCTTGTTCTCATCACAACTATTGCAACAGAAGCAGTAGACAACGAGACTAATCCCAATAATCAACAGAATGAAAAAACTAGTAATGACGATTATGGTTATAGGTATGCTTTGAATGCTGGAATCTGAAACTAAATTAAAAGGTTTACTACTGGATTTGTTTGCATTTTCCAAAAACTACATACTTTCAGTCTTTGACTTGCTTGGAGGCGGTTTATCGCCTGGTCCTTTCCAGGCATCTTTTCTGCTGACCTTGATCAGCTTTGCCGATGGTCCATTCATCTTGAAAGCATTAGCAGAGAATGTGTAGACGGTGTTTTCGTTGTCAAAGAGGTATACGGTGTGCTCGTCCACAAAACCGGAAATTAAGTCAGTGAAGGTGGCTCCATTGCATTCTTCACGGAAAAATACTTGATCACTGTTAATGCAGAGAATACCCATTTTCCCAATAAATCCACAACCAGTTGTTCTCTTGATTGTGCCATCATCTAAAACATCAAAATGAAATAATCCCACTTGTGTATCAGGAAGAATGATAAAATAGTTGAGAGGAATGATTGATGATAAATAAGAAACTCCACCCATTAAACATTCAGGTACAGTAGACTGATCTATCCCTGTAACACTGAAGTTTCTTGTGTCGAGTGAAAATGCACCAGCATTAGTGTCGTTAAATGTCATCAAATAGGTGCCCGTTGGATCACTGGACACAAACTTGGTAGAGTGCTCGTCCCAGGGAATACCCGATGGTAGTGGCTCTGGATCCTTTGTGATAACGATGACACTATCAACAACTTCATCCACTGTCACTTGATAGCCGCCAATTGGATCAGTCTTTGAATTGAGGCCACTGACGAAGAGGGTCAATTTGGTACGAAAAAGGTACACGGCAAAGACGCCTCGATTGCCAGCGACCAAATCATTGACGATGGACTATGAAAACTAGGTTGTCAGAACTAAATTAGATACATATAACAAAAACAAACCCTTGCACTTCCATCTTTGAGGTTATTTAGCTGACTTGAAGTGATAAAAAAGACAAAGAGTAGCAACCACAAACAGAGGATACTGCCATACTTTTTTAGAAAGCATTGCCCCATCTTGATGAAAAACTGATAATCAATAGTGAAAAATGTTTAAAAACTATACCCGGTTATTTATGATTAGAAAACAAAAACAAATAAGATGATTCAAACTAAATTCTAAAACTGTTGTGCTTCATTTCTATTTCAACTGTGACTAACTGTTGCACTGTGCTAGGCACATTTAGGGCCTGGCATATTTTCAGTAACTAGCTACACTTAGTAAAAATATATGAGAGCTCAAAATGAGCGAGATTAGACGGTCGATAGTGGTGATGATGTCAATGATTACAACAAAACAAAATGACCTTGAGTGCCTGGTGAGTGTACAGCAAAAAACATGTGTTATCGCCAAATAGAAACTCACACTGCATGATTGTTTTGCAAAAAGGCAAAAGCTCTATCACCACCACCACCACCAAAATCATCTCCATTCGTCACCACATTCACTTTTATCTTCTCTTCTTCATCCCTTTTACCACCTTTTCTAAAACCCAAAAGATCATCACCATCGCCACCACCTCCCACCAACATCATCTCTATCCTCTCCTCCTTTTTTTTGGCAGAAGACCGCCACCACCACCTGAATGGACTTTTCCGCCTGGCCAGAGACGACCTTTCTGCCCGAGGTGGAAAAACAAGAGGAGGAGGAGGAGGATGAAGATGAGGAAAAGGAAAACATGAGAAAGGAGGCGGGCGAGTACGAGGACGAGACCTCCCCAAAGTACTTTCAATTCTTTCAATTCCGCCCCAGCGATGACAAACAAAGGCCCAGGCCCAAGCCCAAGCAGAAAAAGCCCAAACGGCTGCGACCACGACGGCTCATCCACCCTACCTTCGAGCAGCCCTCGTCAGCGCCTCCACCCGAGGTGCTCCTCCGCCAGCAGGTGAAGGTGCTCTTCCTCGACGTGGAGAACATGCTGACGCTCTTCACGCAAATCAGCCCCAGCGATCACCCGGCGAAGCTGCGGCGGTGTCTGCAGCGCTTCACCATGTACCTCGCCCGACTGGACACCATTCTGCGGGCGGTGTGGCTGCCCAAGCCGGAGCTGGCACGGGCTCGCAGCTACCGCGCACAGCTGAAGGAGGTGGTCTGGGCGATGCAGGAGATTATGGGCTTGGAGAAGGAGGAGGATGAGGAGGAGGAGGAGGGGAAGTACAACTCAGGCAGCAAAGATTCAGTTAAAGTTCCAGAGAAGGAAAGCAAAGCGGCTGCCCAGCAACTGGTACAAGAAAGGGAAAAGCACCAGCACCAGAATCATCATCAGAAACAACAACAACAACAACAGAATCAAAATCAGCAACAACAGCAGCAAATAAGAGTCGCAAGTCAAATCAAGCAAGAAAAGAAAGAGAAAGAGGAAGACTCGAATGATGATGATGATGATGATGATGACCTTAGAATGGAAGTGACGCCCGACGGTGAAGTTGATCGCCTTCTCTACGATACTCTCTACCGAACTGCCGCCGTTGCTGCTTCAACGTCCACTGCAGCTTCATCGATACTGAAGTACTTTTGAGCTACTTCGCTCTGTTTCACTGATTCTTCAACAACACTTCTTCATTTCTGCGCCTCAAAATACTTATCGACGATTACTGCAAAGCCTGTTCTCCATACTGTTCTTCATCTTCATCTTAAAATGCACTCTCACATTTTTCTGTTGCCAATAAATACTGTGCTCATTCCTGTTTTAATTTTGTCTAACTTTGTTTCTTTTTTGCAGATCAAATTTGTTTTAACGGCCAGTTGTACGGTATGTTCTCTCAATTGTCATTCCTTTTCTCACTGTGTTTGGCAACTACTGCACGCACAAATCAAAACAAGTGGTCACAAGAGCAGCAGCAGCAACAGCCGCAACTCGTGGCCAGTGGCAGTTAATCAAATCAGAGGGCCAACTAAACACTCAACACACTCAACACACTCAACACACTAAACACTAAGTCCGTAATCAGTGGCCAGTCCTGCTGACCGCAGCCCTGATTAGCAAAAAAAGAAATCAGCAAGCTGCTGCTGCTGCAAATGATTTGCCGGCACTGCCACTGCCACTGTCATCATCAACTTTGCAGCTCCACTTGGCGCCCAAGTGTGTGCACTCGTTGCGCCCATCATCAGCAGCAGCAGTGGTCGTCCCTGAGACTCTGCAACTGCAAATCAGTAGCAGCACTTCTTCTTCTTCTTTTCTGATCAATCTATGCATCGATTGAGTAGCCCTCTCCTCTCCGCTCTCTTCACTCATTCACGCACTGCCGCCGCCACTCACTCGATTATGCAAATGACATTAATGGCGCGCGAATGGATTGAGAGCGACGTGTCTGGAGCAGTGCATGCACAGGCGAAACGAGGTGCGAGACGTGTGGCCGATCGAACGATGAGCGAAGTCGAAGTCGAAGCAGTCAAAGCAGCAGAAGACAGAGCTGAGGAGACAGGAGCACTTTCCACACAACTCACACATAGAGCCTCTCAGAGCCTGTCAGAGCCTGAGAAGGAGGAAAATAAAGAAGAAGTAGAAGAAGGGAGAGAGAAGACATCAGCAACATCAGCAACAGCAGCAGCCATCGTGACCCTAGAAGCGAAGCGAGGCGAGAAGAGCGATTTCTCGCGCGTTCTCACGCTCCGAGCTTGCGAGCGGCGTGTGGCACCAGTGCACTGTAACAGGCAACAGGCCTGTCCAGTCTTCAGCCGTCTTCAGCCAGCCAGCCATTATTATTATTATTACTGCCAGAGGCAAGCTGTGCTCTGTGTAGCACTTGTTGCATTACCACCACCACCACCACCACCACCACCGGCACACAGATGGACAGGCAGGAGAAGAAAAAAGCTGGAGTTTGGTGGGAAAATGCTGCAGATGTGTGCTCAGGCAGCAGCAGCAGCAGCTAAGGTAGTTTGTGACCTCTGGACACGACACGTGGCCTCTTGCTTGCCTTTGCTTTTGCTTTTGCGCGCGCGATCGGCAGAAAGAGGAGAGCATAGAGAAGATCTCACTTACATTAGCAATGAAAAGAAGAGAGAGAGGGGAACAACAAGTACTTTCGCTGCATTGCGACGCATGCCAGCAAAAAACGAGAGAGAGAGATTCCCTAACCGTGCGAACTTCCCCGCCTACTTCTTCAAAGAGGGGGAGATCAGTCTGAACTGAACTGAACTGCTCTCTTTCTCCCGCTCTACGGTGGCCGAAATGTCAAGGTCTGCATTCCAGTGGGGAGAGGGGGCCAGGAGTGAAAGCAGAAGTTGCCCTGCAGTGACAACAGTGCACAGTGAGCAACAAGTAGGGCTCTAGGGTTTCCAACAACAACACAGAAAAAAAGCTGAGGGGGTCAGTGCTGCTGCTGTGCTAACAAGAGAGGAGCACCGAGGGAGAAGACCCCGCTGGGCCCGCGTGGCCACTGCCACTGCCACCACCGCCGCCGACACCACCGTCATCATCATTGGGCACGGGGTCTTCGCGTTCCCATGGTCTCGGCCGATCGGTCCCTCTCCTTCTCCTTCTTCAGCTGAAGCAACAGATTATCGGTCAGCCCAGTGAGCAGTCGCATGTTATGAGGTCAGAGGCAGAACAGAACAGAGAACAGAGAACAGTGCCCAGGTCAAAGGTGCGCCCTGGTGCCGCGCGCCACTTAACGGAGAACTGTGTGCTCGAAGCAAGGGGCAATCCTACTGCACTGCACTGACAACGTTAAAGAAGAGTGGAAAAAGATGAACAAAAAAGTAAACGAGGGGACATAGTACACCGAGACTGTGTGAGTGTGTGTGTGTGTGTCGGCACTCGACACCGACGATAGTGCTAAGCTGAAGAAGAGGAGCGACAGGCGAGGGGAAAGAACACACAGTGTGCATCAACATCACAGAGAGACAGTGCAATAGTGCAATCATCAGCAGAGTGAGAGAGAGAGGGGAGAAATCATTGGGGGAGTCCAGCCTAGACAGAGAGCAGAGTAGATGGTGGCAGTTGATTGCTGTGCACTGTGCACTGTGTGCACTGTGTTCTGTGACTACGACCAGCGAACGAGCGTCGACGAGTCAGTCAGAGTCGTGGGAAAGTAACCACCCATTGAAGTTGATGGCACGCGTCGATGCAATTGACGGAGAGAGAGGAGAGGAGAAGAGAGGAGAGTGCAGGCCAGTGCACAGTGCTGCAAATGATGATGGCTGCATGCCTTCACGGTGCAGTAACAGTAGTAGTAGAAGTAGTACTGATAGAACACACGGCAGAGCAGCAGTTCGAGCGGCCACCGACGCCACTGCCTCCAGCACTAGCACTAGCACTAGTGCCTCGTGGCTCATCAAAGTAAGGAAAAAGGTAGCAGACAGTGGGTCCCTACAGTTTGCGTCCCCTGCTGCGCCAACGCCCCCTTTTTTAAGATTTGTGAGAACAAAAAAATGTGAGTTCCTAAGAAACAGTGCACTACCACCATCACCGCAAGGCAGCCACAAGACTGGGCACGCGAGCACTCAGAGAGCTCAGGTGAAGGAAGAAGAAGAGGAAAAAGAAGAAGGGAGCCTTAGGGGCGCACTCTGAGTAATTGTCAAAGGAAAGGAGAGAGAGAGAGAGAGAGAGAGAGGTCATTCTAAAGAAAAAGAAGAAGAGGTAGTCGCCCAACGATCACGGGCTGATCACGCTTCACCGAAGATGGATGTTCGTTGGGCTGGGGTGAGCACCACTGAAGATGATGATGATGAACAGCAGCAACAGCAACTCGTTCCTGACGTCCGCTCGCCCCACCACCTCAACGGTCAGATTCCTCGACGCTGCTGATGCGCATCACCGCCTCATCCTCTCTTTCTACTTCTCTCTTTCTCATTATCATCATCATTATCATTATCATCAGTGCCGGTGTCAATTGGTAATGGTATTGATGCTGCTGATGCTGTTGTTGTTGATGCTGTGGTTGCAGTGAGACGGTGGTGGGCGACAGTTGCGCTCGCGCCCAACGAGTGCTCCTGCCTGATGCCTGGCTGATGCCTCCAAATTGGCATCATCGCCGCCGATGCCTCCGCCGCCATCGTCGTAGTCGTGGTCGATTATCGTCGTTAGTTAGCCCCCATTGAGTAGTCAGTATTAATAGCAGCCGAGCAAAGGCTAATGCTGCTGCTGATGCTTGTTTGGGCGACTGCGACTGTGAGCTTATTGATTAGCTGCGGCTGCTCTGCTTAGCTAGCACTGACGGCATCAATAGAAAAAAGAACGACACAGGCGTCAGTTCCTCTCCTCTCCTTCTATTTCTCATTCATTCAGTACTTGTGTCGCCAATCTTGGATGAGGATGATGCCGTTCTCAGAGGATGATGCTCATCGGTAGAGCACAGTAAAGTGCTTTGATGTGTGCCAGTGCTGGTGCTCAACAACGGGTCATCTTTGTTTTCAGCTCTTGTCTTTGTGCTAGTTGGTTGGCGCTACTAAACTGGCTGACTAATAGAAAAGTATAAAGATGGAGATTGGTGGTGGTGATCTTCTGGCATCACTCGATATATCAGAGATAGGGAAGCAATGATGGAGAGATAGGCAGCCAGCAGAAAAGATCTAGACTAAAGACTTCAACTACCAGAAGGAAAGTCTGCCAACCACCACCACCAGCTAAGATGACGCCAAGTATCAAACAGCAGCAACAGAAGACGCCAAATCAGAAGAAAACCCTCTACGTAAAAAACTTTGCAAAAAATAGCTCAAAGTCCTTTTCCCTTTAGCCAGTCAGTCAGGTGCCGCAGATGTGCCGCCGCCGCCAATATCGCCAATTAGCTCAACTGTCGTCCCTGCCTGAGAAAATGACTAAACCCTATTCCCTCTCCTTGACCAGAGGATAGTGTGGCAACAGTTGTCGCATCGCACATTTGCATGAATGAAAGTCCCAGTCAGTGGCACTAGCACTGGCACTGAGTGAGGCACACACAGGTGGGTGGCAGTCGTCCAGTTCTGTAGCCCCCTCTTTCTCTCTTTCTCAAATAATCGCCGTCACTTTTTGCCCCACCGGTGAAACGTTCCCACGATCAGCGGCTCGGAGTGCGAACGCGCGTGGTGGAGTGAGCTACTACTGACCCTCTCCTAAGCACTGCAAGAGAGTGGCCTCGTGCCAATGGACGACCGACCGACAGCCACAGAAGAAGACGGAGAAGAAGAAGAAGGCTGGTGCGAGTGCCGACAGACTCGCGCGCCAGCCTGTGCAGAGTGTAAGAGCAACAGGCATCAGTCTCTCTCTCTCCCTCTCTCTTCCTGGGTTCCATTAAACACACTACTAGTGGTGTGCCTTCCCTCACTCACCAGTGCTAGTTCCCCTTCTCTCTCTCTCTCTTTCTCTCCTCTGTAGGGTGCAAGATAACAGGGCAGCAGCAGCAGTCGCGGCAAACGTTCTCACGGGAAAATAACTTCACACACTGATCCTCACTCACACATGTCATACTGGCTGACTGACTGCTGGCATGTTGCCTCTGCAGCTGCTCTTCCAGCTCAGTCCAGTCCAGCTCACAGCAGACAGACAGTGAACAGCGACAGAGGCAGCAACTCCCGCCCACCGAGCTGAGAGCTGCGAGTATAAAAGGCCGTCGACTACCTCCTCGAGTGAGCCACTGCGATCCTGCTCTCGATCGATCTCCCCGCTCTCTTTCAAACTTAGTGCCTTGAGTGATCTCTGCTCTGCTCTAACACTTGAACACTTGCACTTGTACTTTTTTTCTTCTTCTTTTTGAACTTCATCACCTCCAAACTCCCAACACTCAACCTTATCACAATGACTGCCAACATCGGATCAAGCAACACCGTCGAGTCCTCGACTAGCGACCTGTCACGCTGTGGCGGCAACAAGCCGCTCACCAAAGCATCTGAGCACCGACGAGTAAGTTACCTAAGAAAATTTTTTCAAACTTTAAAATTTTAAAATTTTAAAAAATCAAAAAGTTTACAGTTAACTAACCAACTCTTTCTTTTGTTTCCTTCCAATCTTCAGATCACCAAGCCAATCATGGAAAAGAAACGTCGCGCTCGCATCAACAACAGCCTCAACGAGCTGAAGGTTCTAATTCTGGACGCCCTGAACAAGGACCCCAGCCGCCACTCGAAGCTGGAGAAGGCGGACATCCTCGAGATGACCGTCCGTCACCTGCAGAAGCTCCAGCGTCAACAGGTGGCCGCCAGCATCGTCAACGACGGCGCCGTCCTCAACAAGTACCGCGCCGGCTTCAGCGAGTGCGCCACCGAGGTCAGCCGCTACATGGGCCACATGATGGAGAGCACGGGGGCGAGCACCGTGGAGACGAGCAGCCTTCGGCAGCGAATTCTCAGCCACCTGAACCACTGCGTCAACAGTCTCAATCAGATGCAAAATGCCGCCGCTGCTGCTGCTGGAGTTGGAGCACCCTTTGCCAAGTCAGTTGGAGGAGTTCCCTTCCCCGGCAACCCTCTTCAGGTGCAGATTCCCTTCGGCACCACCGGACCTGCTTCTTCCTCCCTTTTCTCCTCTTCCTCCTCGGCTTTCGGGGGTGACATCAACAACAACAGCAACTCCTTCCTCAATGCTAACCACCACCACCACCAGTCCTGCTCCTCTCCAGTGGACATCAAGTCGTCCTCTGGCAACCACCACCTGCTGAGCACGCCGCCCTCCTCCGCCTCGTCGACCACTTCCTCGCACTTTGCCTTCAACCTGCACCCGCACAGTGTGCACCACCTTCAATCATCACCCTCCTCAAAGAACCCGATCTCTGATCTCTTCTTCCGAGGCTCCAAACACCATCTTTCCTCCTCGCTGAGCTCCCCCGCCGGCTCCAGCGCCAGCTCGCTCTACAGCGAACAGCTCAGTCCCTCGGCCTGCAGCGAACTGGACATGGCCGTTGACTGCTCGATGGGAGGTCGCCACCACAACTCCGCCGCCATCAACAGCAAAGACGATGAAAACGTCTGGCGACCGTGGTAAAGGGGTGAACTCCTCTTTTTCCACTTCAAACTCCCATCGAATCTGGTCAACCTCCTCCTCTCCTCTCCTGAAGCCGATCTCACTCACTCTCAGTGCCTTCTCTCTCCTGCGCCTTCTACTCTCAATGTGATCTCAAATTATCTTCTTCTCTTAAACTCCTCCTGAAAACTCTCCAGTTGGCATTCAACTGTGTGCCTTATCACCCCCTCGATCCGTTATCTGATTCGATCTCCACATCGTCGATACACGATTACCACTCCTGTACATACCCCTCTTTATTGTTACCAGACTTCTATTTAAAAATCTCTATTAAACTTCAAAGTCTATTTTTGCTCAAACTAATCAATGTGTCTGACTTTGCTTTACTTTTTCTACTAGTTTTTGAGAGGAAAACTGAAAAAAGAGAGGATCCCCCTCCGGAAAGGTTGCTCTGGTGATCTAGCCAGCCACACTCTGTTTGACCGTTGTCGCGGAGATTGTCGCTTTTCTTCTCTTCGGCGGAAATGAACAATTAACGATAGTTGCATTAGACGGTGAGCAGCACACACGAGAGAGGCAATGAGCAGTATGCAGAAGAGCAGACTAATTAGTGACGGTCTTGCAGCCGTCGCTGATGGGTTCTCGTTCATTCACAAAAGACAAAGGCGCTATAAGTTACAAAGAGAGAGATAGATGAAAAAAGATGACAAGAGTGACAAGATGATGACGCGAGGCACAGACACTGACACTGGTCAGTGGCCAGTGACCAGGCCAATTTATGAGCGCTCTTCAAGCAACTGCACCATTTATCGTTTTCTTGCTAGCGACTTGAAACTGCGTAAAAAGTGCTTTCGTGAGCTAATTTTCTCCGCCGTTTGTTGAAAAAAATGAGATGAGGTGACCACCACCACCATCCTCCTTCTTCTCGATTAATCAGCCTGACAGGCTGTCAGCTGCATTACCACCACTACCATCGCCCTCAATGGGTGAAAGAACCTGTCAAGTTGGTGGTGGTGGTGGTGGTGGTGGTGGTGGTGGTGGCAAACACTTGGGGACAATTAGAACGCCAAAAAGGAAAAGAGGAAGAAAGGTTCGTTAGGCCCAAGCCCAAGTGCTCAAACAACAAGTGCCCTGCATTAAGTTTTCCTAAGTGATTTAATCACTCTGATGAACTTTGAGCGACCAACTATTTTTTTTAATAAGCTTCATTCCCTGCGACCGGAGGTACTCTGACTGGATACTTACTACTCACCGTCACCCGCACAACGTCGGCTTTCCTTCCTCTGACTGCTTGCCACAGTTTATTAAACGGCAATTAACAATTAAAAATCGATTATGCAAGTGCGAGTGTGCACACAGGGGCAACAGCCACTTCCTGTCGATTAGCTGCGGCAATGAGCGTTGGAGCTAGTCAAAAATTAATTGTTGTCAGGCCCTAGGAAGGTCTTCTTACTTTTCTGTCCATTCACTTAAGACCCTTCATTGCCTTGCTCACACTGGTAATTGATGATGATGAATCAAGGTGACAAGGGGCACTTGTGACTTGGCACGCACTGCTGAACACACAAAACGGCTGCGCAAACATTGCCACCAAGCAAACTCAGCCTCACATTGATTTGTTACAGTTTACTTCGACCTCCTCCTCCTCTGACAAACACCTCCTCACCGCCATCAAACTCCTCTGCGCTGGGATCACCTCCTAATCCACTTGAAGATGAACTGCTGGCGTATTCTGCCTCCGTCTCTCCGAAAGGCCCATCCAGCCCTCCTCCTCCTCCTCCATCTGAGGCGTCAAAAAGACCTCCACCGTTGCCGATGATGCCCGGCTCATAGCTGGTGTGCTCCTTGGTCCTCGTCTCAAGGCTGCCATTGTCAGAGTCGAGAATCGTTTCCGCGAGATGCGCCGGAGAGCGGTCGCTGTCGTCGAAGCCGCTGCTGCTGCTTTTCAGCCTCTTCCTCGATTTGTATCGTCCGATTGACCTAGTGTTGCCTCCACCTCCGCTGTGATCCCCATTGCTGTGATCGTAACTATAAAAGAAAACAGTTTAGTTTAGAGATTAAGGTTTTTGGGAAGTAAACACAGCATTTCGAAATGGGAACAAGTGCTCCACTACCGTCAAAAGCTAGCCCTTACCTTTTCACATAGGTCGGCACGACTGGCACGGGAATAGCGTAGGCAAAGCCTGATGAATCGTAGCCGTACGTGGCGAGGGCATGAGGACTGGCCAGGTACAGCGGCTGGCCACTTCCGGCGCCGCCGCCGCCACTGTTGTAGACGGCAGCAGCAGCCGCTGCCAGTGCCATTTGATTTGCTTTTTCAGCCGAGGTTCTCGTCACCGTGGGCATCGGCGAGGCCATTATCGTGTAGGGAGAGCTCATGGGGGACAGGGGAACGATGGTCGCCGTGGTCGGGGTAGCTCCATTCGAAGTTCCTACACTTCCGGTAACTCCACCACCTCCAGAACCGGCCATTGAGGCGTAAGGGGAGGCAGCATAGGTGGTCATGTAGGTTGGCGCAGGTGAGGCGTAGCCCATTGTAGAATATGGGCCGTACATTGCTGCTGCACCGGAAGTGGTCGCCGAAGAGGGCGGCACAGGAACCGGGACCAAGCCGTAGGGGTTGTTCACTGCTGAACTGCTGGGGTACTGCTGAGGTGATGATGGGGGTGAGGGAGAAGAGGGATAATAGGCAGTTTGGTGAGAGGAGTTGGAGTTGCCTGAAGAGGAGGATGATGATGAGGAGGAGTTTTTGTCCTTGTCCCTGTCTCGATTTCGGCCACTATTGTTCAGCAGCGAGTTGAACCATTTCTTGACGCTGGAGGGTGGCCGCCTCAGCCGATGACGATGGCGGTGGTGGTGGTGGTGATGGTGGTGGTCATCGTCGTGGTGGTGATGGTGGTGGTGGTCGTCATCGTGGTGATGTTCATCGTGGGCGTCGTCTCGCGCCTCGGCCACGTCGGCAGGCGTCGAGGTGTATGTTCGATTTAACGGGGAAGTAGAAGAAGAGGATGATGCAATTGAGGAGGAGGAAGAGGAGGAATCAGATTTGTTACTTTTATTCCTAATTGTCGCTTGAACGGAGCAGCTGAAGAGTAGAAGCCAGGACAGAAGAAGTGGAAGAAGAAGCAAAGTCGTGGAAAACGACGGTTTTTTCCAGAGCAGTCCACCAACTCTTCGAGCCATAATCTCTTCGGCGATGAAGAAGAAGAAACTACTGACTTTTCAGCGGTGGTTTTCTATTTCAGACGTTCGCATTCACCGACCAGCAGGACACGACTGAATAACGGCAGTAGTAGTAGTAGTGGAGGTGTGGACTGCAGGCGATTGAGTCCGTCTGAGTTCGAAAAGTGGGTCTATTTATAAGCGAGGATGAGAAGAAGAAGAAGAAGAAGAATGGGAATGAGAGTAGAGCAAAAGGAGTGAGAGAGAACAAGATAGCAAAACTTGGAGACAAGACAAAAAGAAGAAGAAAACAAAACCAGAAGCTCTGTAGTGGCTCAGTTACCACTTCCGAGTTTTCGGGCACCGGTTTTGTGGTTTCCAACACAATTGAAAGACACCAAATCCGCAGAAAAGAGAGGTGTCAGTCGGCGCTCTCAATTGTCAAGTGTCAATTAATTAACCGGGCTGGCAGAGACGCGCAGATCTAGCTTCTTCTTCAATCAAAATCTCCCTCTTTTTTGGTGGGCACTCATCTGTTAATTGCCAATCTCTTGCTGGTGGTGGTGGTGGTGAATTCACACTGAAAATAGACAAGAATGACACAAAGGAAAGGAAAGAAGGGAGGGAGAGAACTACTGCCGCAATTGCAAACCACTTTTGTCTTTGTTCTTTTCCGTAGTAACATAGTTCAGCAGTGGCTCTTTGCGACGGTGGTGGTGACCGAAATACACATTTTCTACTGCACAATTGATTGGCGCTACTGTGCAACTGTGCTGTGTAAGATTGTGCAGAGATTTAGAGCAGCAGCAGCAGTTTTTCCAGCCATTTCCACTTTCACTTGCTTGTTCACTTTTAGAAAAAAGTCTGATCTGATGACCGATTCACTGAAGCAGCAGGTTTTTCTGATGACACGGCACAGCGTGTAAGGGAAAACGATTTAGAATTGTTACCGATTCGCTGAGCTTTAGCTTTGATGATGGAGAAGGCTTCTTCTGCTAATCTCAGCAGGGGCTTTATTTTTTAGAAGGCACAGCTCCGAATTTAGAAACTCTGAACACATCATCCTCCGATCATTTTGTACATCAAATTCTACTGACTACGCGTAAACGAAAAATCCACTTAATAGGCCTTCTTGATCAGCTTTCGGCGGCGTTCAATCTCCCGGCTCTGGCGAATGGCCTTCTGGTGGTCGCTCACCTCCCGCCAGATGGGCAGCTGGTCGTCCTCGGAGACGTGCGCCCGGTAGGTGGCCATCAGGTCGAGGTGCTCCAGCTCGTTCAGCACCTTCCACTTGTTGATGTAGTTGTAGTCGGGCATGTCCGCCAGCTTCTTGATGCCCTTCAGCCCGTGCACCTCCCACTTCTTCGTCCACGGCCAGGGCTTCATGTCCACCAGCAGGGCGTTCACCGGCACCGGCTCGCCGGCCTTTCGCGGCGGATCCGGCGGCATGTCGAAGGGGACGTGGCTGTACTCGGGCAGGGCGTCCCGCAGGTAGAGCAGGTGGTCGTCGAGTCGTTTCTCCAGCCGCAGCACCTGGATCTCCTGAATGGTGGGGTTGTAGAGGTCGTAGCGGATCTCCACGCCTTGGCCGTCTACTCGGTTGCGAAGGGTGAAGTTGGCAAACGTTCCCTGGCCGTTGCGCTCGATGCAGATTCCGACGAAGCGGCTCAGCTTGCCCGAGGCCCAGTGGTCGGTGATGGTGACGGCGAGGATGGAGCCGACGTAGAACTCTGGTATGTCGAGCACCGTCCGCCGCTTGATCAGGTCCTCGCGCATCAGCTTCTCGAAGACCGGATGGCGCAGGCTGACGTCGTTGACGGGCAGAAACTCGGGGTAGGCGAAGCGCAGCTCCGCCAGCTCCGGCGGAATGATCGTCCGGCCGAAGCTCTTTCGCGCCGCGGCGACAATCGGGTCCGGGTGGCGGACCGGCTCGGGCACTTTGGTGATCCTCACCTCATTGTTGAAGCCCTTGCGCTGGCCTTTGAAGCGGTAGCGAACCGACTGGACGTTGATATTGTTGCTGCTGACGGCAGTGGTGGTAGTCGTAGTAGCAGTGGCAGAAGTCTTCAGCAGCAGTCTTCGCAGCACTCCACCGCCGGAACTGAAGGAGTTCATCGTCGTTCCAAATGGAATGAGATGAGGGAAAGAAAGAAGGTGATTTGTTTCTCTTTCTCTCAAACAGCAAAACACACATGTGATTCTTTTTGCTTTTGTCCCCAAAGCGGGCTCTTCGTAGAGGTGGTGATGCGCTTGTCAGCGTTGCCGTTTTCTGTGTTGTGAGGGCGGCCTGCCCCCACCAAGAAAACTGCCAGCATCTTTCCGGCACATCAGGCAAAACCGGTAAACATTTTTTTGATAATATAGACAGTTGTCATGTTTGGGTGTCGTGTTGATCATCATCGTCCTCGACCAGAATGAGCCAAAAAGAGGGCAACCCTCAGCAGGCGGTGGTGGCGGAGAATCCACTCTCGAAGAAGGTCAATAAGATTCTGAGTTTTGAGGTTGACCAGGTGAGGATGATCTTATTTTGCTTAAAGTATTTCTAAATCATTGTTTACATCTCCTTTACAGGACACCCTGACGGCGCTGAAGAATGTCTCGGAGCTGGCGGTGGAGAACAACCTGACGACGAGGCGAAACCTGCGAGCAAACATTGAGAAGCAAAGTCTGCAGATCAATGAGCAGTTCATTGGCGCCTTCCAGGAGGCGTTCACCCACCTGACGGTGCTCACCGATCAGGTGCACTTTATCGACCAGACGTGTCAGAAGATGATGGACAAGATCGAGGAGCTGAAGCTGCAGACGTCCGATTTTCTGCAGCAGACGAGCCAGGTCAACTCTGAGCTGAAGAAGCTGGCCACCAATGAGAGGGTGCTCAATGAGTTCATCGGCGAGTACCAGCTCGATCCGGTGGAGCTGTCGATGATCACCACGGTGGCAAGTCAGCAGCACCAGCATCAGCAGCTGGTCATCGACGACCGCTTTTTCACCGCACTGGGGAAGATACAGGCGATCCACGAGAAGGCCAAGACGACACTGGCCAACAACCAGCACATCACTGGGTTTGACGATTTTCAGATCCCATTTCGAAACATTTCACTAACACTTTCTCCTTTTTTCTACAGCTTCGAAATCATGGACCTCATGTCAAAGTACGAGGAGCTGGCCAATGAGAAGCTCTACCGGTGGGCGATCGGCGTTCTGCGGACGATCACCGCCGCCAACCTCGACACGGTGCTCGAACTCCATTCGAACTCCCTCTTTCGAGCACTGGCCAGTTTGCAGACGAAGGAGGTGCTCTTCAAGCACTGTATGGATGAGTACACCACCGTTCGGCGGAGTGCCGTCTCGCACGCCTTTATCGAAGCACTGACAAGAGGACGGAGTTCAGGAAGTACAAGTGGATCATCTTCGACCTCTTCCGCCCACCACTACCCCGCAATGGAGCGCTACTCTGCGGACATTCGTCGCTACGTCTCCGATATGCTCTCCTTCATCTACCAAACGGTGGTACTGGAAAGGGAAACGCTTTCTACGCTGTTGAAGCTCTGCGACCAAAATCGGCTGACCAGTGAGGGCACCCTACAGACGGTGCTCTCCGCCATCACCGAGGGCCTGACGCGGCCGCTGAAGATTCGCGTCGAAAATAGTCTGATTAGTGGCAATACGAGTGGTGGCAGTGGAAGCAACAGCAAGACTACCTCTAACCTCAAACACCCCGGCGACGGAACAACAAAGGCGTCGCACGAGAAGACCAAGAGCTACTTTCTGGTGAAGAGCATTCTCGCGTATCACCTGCAGGCGTTTAGCAGGGAGCCGGCGCTCCTCGCCGAGGACGCCGCTCTGGTTCGCCTTCTTCGAGAGCTTCTACTGCTGGCGGACAAGGTCTTCTACAACGCCCTCAACTACTACTGCTCGGCGAATGTCATGGAGAGGTTGCACACCTCGGAAACGGACGCTGCAAACCAAGGAGGAGGAGGTGGCCACCAGGCCATCGGCGAGTACCTCGCCCTCATCGCCGACCTCCTCGAGATCATCAAAAGCTCCTCCAGCAGCTCAACCCTCCTCCTCGATGAGCAGCAGCACCGCCTGGAGACGGAGCGCATTCTGACGGCCACCACCGGGCCCTACCTGAAGCACGTCATCATCTACGCCTCGAAATTGGCCAGCTCGCTGGAGAGCACCGTCCTGGGGCTGGACTGTGCGCTGCGGCTGGCGCAGACGATAGGCAGGTACCGCTTCACGGAGGACACCGCCGCCAGCCTCTCTAGGCAGATTGACGAGCAGACCGAGGTGCTGGTCAATGAGCAGTGTCAGGCGCTGTTGAGCGGACTAGCCGCCGCCTCGCTGTACAATGCCGCCGTACAGCTGCGGCAGCAGGCGGGTGATCAACAAAATTCAGCAGTGGCAGCCTCCTCCTTCTCTGGCTGCGACCCGCTGGCGGTGGTCAGTTTCCTCAAAAACCTGGACAAGTTTGTCGCCAGCAGCAGTGCAGAGCGGAAGGCGCTCATTCTGCCGGTCATCAACGAAGGCATTCACGACGCCAGTACGAGGTAAGATCGGAGAAGAAATTCAAATAGAATCTTTGCTAATCCTTCCACTCTTCAATGGCAGAAACACCATCTGGACTCGAGCGCTGGCCGCCCTCTGCACGGCCTACGAGGCGGTGCACGCGATGCTGCTCGACCCGGCGCACGGCTACGGCGAGCTGGTGGCCGCCAGCAGTATTACCTACTCGCCGGAGGCGTTGCGGAAGGCCTTGCTGCCTGCCTAGCTTCGGCTTTTGTTTTGTTTTCACCTTTGCGAAGTAAAGTCTTGAACTTTTAAAAAGTGCGCTCTTGTACCCCGTGTCTATTGAGACACGTCGGTGTAAGAGTACTCTGATGACTATTTAAACTGCGTCGGTGCGCCGCTGCTGCTGCTCTGCAGCCGACGATTTTCTTTCCTCGTCTGCTTGGCTCTGGTTAGCAGCAGCGGTGGATTATCAGCATCATCTTTTCCTCATTCCTCTAAATTGACCATCATCTTCATCACCACCACCACCACCTCAGTCAGCATGATCAGCCAGGCGGAACAGGTGATGGACTACTGCGGCAGCTCGTCTTTCTGGGGCTGGACGCTGGCCGCCCTCCTGCCGATCCTTCTCGTCGTCGGCACCGGCACCTCCGTAGTGACGGCCACAACCACCAGCAACATAGTAAACACCGAGACGACGGTCGGCGTGCACACCGGCCAGTTCCTCGTCTACCGCCTCCACCAGATTGACCTGCCCCATGGCGCCTTCGGCTCGAGGAGCTCCGTCTTCAGCCTGGAGCCGGTGACGCCCGGCCACATTGGCGAGAGCTACCTGCGAAAGTGTGCCCTCTTCAGGCTGACCGACCTGGTGCAGGGCCACAACAGCGGCGGCGGTGTCGACGTCTACGACGTCTTCCTCACCAAGGTCCTCTCGCAGGCGCTCGTATCCGCGGTGTTGATCATCTTCGAGAGTGCCTCGCTGAAGAGCTCCTTCACAGGTGATCAGCTGGCCGTCCTGCAGACCATCGAGCGAAAGCTGCTCTCCAATGAGACGGCGCTGCCAATTTACCTGGTGGAAGCGGGAGAGGAGATAAACCGCCTCTACGACGAGTATGCCTCGAAGCAAAGTGGTTCAGCAGCAGCGACAGCATCTTCCACAGGCGGTGATTCCCCGGCGGTGAACATCAAGACGCAGCCCTCGCTGTACGACGCCATTCTGAAGAACGTCTTCTCCGATAGTCACCAGCTGGTGGTTTCCGGCCCACAGACGAGTGCAATCAACAATCCCGTCATTACGAGCATTCAGGTAAGGTTTTTATCATATGTTAGATCTTTTTTCAACTAACCTTCACCATTTCGAAACTTGCCCAACCTGCTAGGCAAAGTTTATCGGCGCCGGCCCGGAAGACCAGCTCCCGACGTACGCCATTGTTGCTCACTACGATAGCTACAGCGTTGTGCCGGTTTGTTTACATTCTATTTCTACTTGAAGCTTTTTTTCTAATCCTATTTAATATCCCTTTCTAGGGCCTCGCCTTTGGCGCCGACTCCAACGCCAGCGGCCTCGTCCTCCTCCTCGAGCTGATGCGCCTCTTCTCGAAGCTGTACAGCAGCACGAAGACGAAGCCCCGGGCGAATCTCCTCTTCTTCGTCGCCGGCGGCGGCAAGTTGAACTATTTCGGCACGAAACGCTGGCTGGAGGAGCACCTCGACGCCGGCACGCACGCCCCTACGACGACGCTGCTGGAAAATCTGCAGTGGGCGGCGTGCCTCGATGCACTGGCCGGAAGCGGCAACGGCGATCAACAACGATCGTCGCTGGCGATGGTCGTCTCGAAGCCGCCGCGGCCGGGCACTGCCAGCGCCGTCTTCTGGGAGCACCTCAGCGAGGTGGCCGAGCGCTTCTACCCCTCCATGATGACAGCAAATGATGAGGAAGAGCCCACAAACGCCACCACCCTCGTCCACAAGAAGATCAACCTCGCCGACGCCAGTCTGAGCTGGGAGCACGAGCGCTTCAGCCTGCGCCGGCTGTCCGCGTTCTCGCTCTCCTCGCTGGCAGCAGCGGCTTCCGGCTCCTCCTCTTCATCTTCCTCCACCTCCAGGTCACTGCTGAAGCGGCAGTCGCTGGTGGACGTGCCCCGGCTGCCGGAGCAGCTGGACGCGCTGGAGCGCCACGCGAACATCATCGGCGAGGCGCTCGCCCGGCAGCTGTACGGCGGCCGACTGGCCAGTGGCGGCAATGGAGGGCAGTACGACGCCCTGCTCAAGGCGGAGTACGCCGTCTCCCGGGCGCACCTCCGCGCCCTCTACGAGTACTACGCCAGCATTCCCCGGGCGCAGCAGACGCTGCTCTCCACGAGCAAGAGCGGCAGTGGCAGTGGCAGTAGTGGCTCAACCTCCAACTCCTACAACGTTCCACCGCTGCTGAAGGCCATTCACGGAGCGATGAAGAAGTACTCCAATGGGCACATTAAGCTACTGCACTCGAAGCCTGATCCGAAGAGCCCCGAGTTTGTCTTCTACGAGCCGATCACCGCAAAGATGGACGTTTTTAAGTGAGTACTGATTCTGGTTGGAAGTTTTTTGTGTTTAACTCGTCGAATTCTATTTTTTTTCATTAGTATGAAGCCGGCCGCCTTTGACATTGTCATCACCATGGGCATTCTGCTCTACCTGGCCGCCTTCTACTTGGTCATCAGGGTAAGAAGAGAAGAGGATTTACATCATTTCGAATATTTAAAATAATCTTTGTCTTTTCCCCCATTTAGAACTTCAACTACTTCTCCTTTGCCTCCCGCTCACACCAGGAGAACGGCCACAGCTCCAAGGTGAAGACCCGGTGATCAGCAAGTCCACATCAAGCGATGATCGTGATAGGCCAAACCAACATTGTGTAATATCTTCTCTTGAAGGCGAATGGCAGCAGCATCATTAGCCAAGCAACCAAGTCAGCACCTCTGCCCTTTCCACCTCTTTCTCCCCTCCCAGGTCACCGCTTTTTTGAGTTGTTTCATCCTCTCTTCCTCCTCCTTCAAAGATCATGTTATATGTTTGTAGTTTTAGTTAGCGTGTAGTCATATTGTGAGGAAAACAAAGGGAACCGAGTGTGTTTTATTAACAGGATTCAGTAAAAATGTTGTAAATATACAGAATGAGATGTGCTTTTGCAGTTTACAGTTAGGCTTCTTCAGCTGCTGTTGTGCTCTCCTCCATCACCTCATCATCTTCCTCCTGATCCTCATCTTCTTCTCCTTCCTTTTCCTTCTTTGCTTTCTTTCCCGCGCGAATGTCGTCAATGTGAATGGAGACGATGTGCTCGCCGGGAATCATCGCCAGGCCGAGCATTCGAGGCTCTTCGTTTTCCTCTGACAAAAAAGATAAGGAGTTAGAAAAGAGAAGGAAGATAAAGAACTCACTAGAGTACTCACCATCTTTAAGGTACTCCAAACTGGAGCCAAGGATGATGTTCAGGTGGCGGTCGGTGCAGAGGAAGTTGCCCACAATTGTCCGACTGTCGGACATTTTGATCTTCATGTTCTTGTTCAGCCATTTTTCCAGCACTTTTCGGTGAGGAGGCGAAGGAGGCGATGTTTCAGACTTCCGCTGATGCTGCTGCAGCTGCAGCTGCTCAAGCTGTTCCAACTTCTGGAGCTGCTGTTCAAAGATGTCCTGTCAAAAAGAGAAAAAGGGGCAAAGGAAAGGGAAAGATGTGTGAGTGAGAATGAAAGAGAAAGAGCTGTACATTTATTTACAAAAGTCTTGTCACACAGCAATGAAAAAGTTAAAAAGTTTTAGAAGCTTTCAAAGTGTCTAGATTGGCTCGCAGCTCATCTGCCAGCACTTCGGCAGTGGGACGTGAAACGGTGAACCAGACAGACGCGTTCTGGCTGCTTTCAAGTCTGGATGCCGTCGACCGGCCAAAGGCGACGAATTTGACCTTGATCACAGAACTATCATCATCAGGTCTTTGAAGCCCGAAGACTCGAGAAAGAACCGGCATCAAGTGGTCGACGCCGGAGGGGCTGAAGAAGACGACGACCAGCAGCTGAGGAAGGATTGTCTGACTTCTATTTGCTGCTGCAGCTGCCAACAACAGCTCTGACCTCAGCTGCTGCACCTCAGCCTCCAGCCGGTCGTTGGCCACCGTCTGGTAGCAGGCAATCTCTTCGAGAGTCACTTTGCCCTTCAGAGCCGTGAAGATGGCGTCAGAGCGAATGGAGCTGCAGGGGAAGAGCAGTGGAAGTTGAGGCAAAGGCTTCTCATCCGTCACCAAACTAGAGCTCAAGATGAAGTGGGCCAGGCTGCTGGCATCGCCCGATTGGTGGCCAGTCGATTGCAGACCAAGCCCCTCCAGCAGCCGCCGCCTAGTGGCCTCGCCCACCGTGAAGATGGCCAGCGCGGACCATCGCTGAAGCAGCTCTGCTCGATTTGGAACATCATCCAATTGAAGTGCGCGCTCAATGGCCTCCACACATCGCCCGCTTGTCAGCACCAGCCCGCTCCACTGTTCGGGCCTTGAAAGGGCCTCCCTCAGCCGGTCAGCGTTGATGAAGGTAAAGGCGATCGGAGAGATAAAGTAGGGACGCAGAAGAACGGAGCTGAGGGAAACTTCCACCCGGGCGAACTGGCGCACAAACTCCTCATCAGGCGACGACTGGCTGCACTCTGCCTTGGCGAGCAGAACTGTGACCACCCGAGTGGTCGTCGTAGCAGTGCTTACCTCCCTGGTGACGGTAGGGTTGTCTGGGGAGAACATCTTTAGTCTTTCTTCCTTCCTTGGGAGGTGTTTGAGAAGATGAGATGATGATGATGAGATGATTCCTGATGGTGATGTTTACGCCGTTCAGTGGCACCTCTCTTCTGAACACGCCATTTAAAGGCACGCACACACAAGCAACGTGCTGCACTGCAGCAGCTGTTGTCACTGTGCGGAACACGTTGTGAGGGAGAAGAAAAAGTTGGCCGTTTCAGTTCACAAAACTGTTCTCGAAGACTGAAATCTCATTCTCAGTTTCATCACCACTAGCTCCAGCACCACTCCTCATCACCAGCATGAACTCCCACAACTGCGACTCTTCAGAGGACGAGTACGAGGAGGGAAACGAGGAGCTGCTGGACATGCAGTGTCTCTTCTGTTCGGAGCACTTTCCCTCCTTTGAAGGCACCTTCTCGCATATCACCGCCGAGCATGGCCTCGACTTTGTGGGCACCTGCAAAGCTTCCGGCAAGATTTACAGCACCATTCAGTTCATCAAACTGGTCAACTACATTCGCACAAAGGCCGTCGAAGCGGGCGAGGTGGAGACGGTGATTACCAGCAACGCCTATGACCGCGACGACTACCTGAAGCCCAGTCTCGAGGATGATCACTTGTTGATGTTTGGTAAGTGATGATGATTCCCTTTCAATTCAGCAGCCTTTTCTAACATTGTTTGTATTTCTGATCAGATTACGACAACGACGACGATGATGATGACAATACCGCACAAGGTTTACACAAAATAGAACAAAATTCACAACAGCCACCTTCTCAAGATTCATCAGCCTCAACTGCTGAACAGATTGCCGATCTCGAAACGCACTACAAGGAGGCCTCAAAGGAGGCCGTCATCGCCGACCTTCTTCAGCTGAAGAGCCGCTACGAGGCTCTGAAGACCCTCTCCGGCGAGATGAAGCAGTTCATTCAGGGCAGCATCGCCGCCGATGATCAGTCCACAGCCACAGGCACCACGAACACTCAGGACCAAAGCCTGCGATCATCAGACCTGGCCGCCGACGCCGACTACATCAGCTCCTACGCTCACTTTGGCATTCACCACGTGATGCTCTCGGACAGGGCGCGAACACTGGCCTACAAGGACGCCATCCTGGAGAATGCGGAGCAGTTCAAGGGGAAGACGGTCCTCGATATTGGCTGCGGCACCGGCATTCTCTCGCTGTTTGCCGCCAAGGCGGGCGCCTCGCTGGTGGTGGCCGTCGACCAGAGCGACATCGTCTACAACGCCATGGACATCGTCCGCCTGAACGGCTACGAGGCGGTCATTCGCCCGGTGAAGGGCCGCCTCGAGTCGCTCGACTTTGCCGCCCTCGGCCTGCCCACCACCTACGACTTTATCGTCTCCGAGTGGATGGGCTACTTCCTCCTCTTTGAGGGCATGCTCGACACGGTTCTCTTCGCGCGTGACCGTTTCCTGAAACCGAACACCGGGCTGCTGCTGCCCAACCGCAGCAAGCTCTTCCTGGCGGCCTTCAGCGACGCGGCCTTCTACGAGCGGCACATCGACTTCTGGCACGACGTGTACGGCTTCAAGATGACCACCATGATTGGCGACGTGGTGGGCGAGGCGGCCGTGGACTGCCTGGCGGAGGGCACCGTCGTCAGCTCGGCGGAAACGATCGCCGAGCTGGACATTGCCCGGTGCAGTCTGGCCGATGTCACCACGATCACCTCGCGCGTGCTGGAGCTCAAGTTTGAGAAGGCGGCCACGGTGCACGGGCTGATCGGCTGGTTCGACGTCTACTTTGACGCCCTCTGCCGGACGGTCGTTCTCAGCACGTCGCCCTTTGCTGAGGAGCCCACCCACTGGAAGCAGACGATCTTTTTGCTGGCGGAGCCCATCTCGGTGGAGGCGGGCAAAACGCTGGAGATTGAGGTCACCGTCGCCCGGGACCGGGTGTCCAATGGCCGAGGGCTGGTGGTGCAGATGGTGCTGCTCAATCAGGGAGGTGGAAATCGCCGCCGTCTGGAGTACAGTATCAGCTGTTGAGGTGGAGGAGGAGGAGGAGGAGGAGGAGGAGGAAGAGGGAGTGTCTGTCTTTCTATTTTTCCTTACCAATTTTGTTCAGTAAACAACACTTTTCCAATTGAGTTTAATGGCTTTATTTTGTTTATTTTGTTTGCTGTTTCTAAAAGGGGATCACTGTAGTTTTGTTGTTTTCAGAGGGGTTAAGTATAAAAATGAGGGGGATTCAAGAATTCAAGAATAAGGACAGAATTAGGGGCTTGAGAAGAAGAAGAAGAAAAAGATAACTGAAGAATAAATCTGGGGATCTCTCTTGTTTGTTTGTTTGTAAAATCTCTCACTTAATCTACAGGCAAAGGTGTGTGTGTGTGTGTGTGGGTGTGTGGTTGGTAAACAGAGTTGTTATGGTAAACTTGAGAAGGAGAGGTATAAATAAATAAAGCTAAAAGGTAGTAATAGTAAAAAGAAGAAGAAGTTTCGGCGGCAAACATTAAACACAGCCTCAGATTTTGGTTGCTTCCATGGGGAGAAGATAGTTTTTGTTGTTCACTTCACTTCAATTTCAGTCGGCAAGATAAGGCTAAGATCATCATCACCATCAGCTTCATCAAAAGTTGCCATCACTATCACTGGTGGAGGAGGGGGGTGTGTCGGCGATGGTCTCCGGCGCCGCCACAAAGTACTCACTGCTGTTGCTTCCATCCTGCAGCTGGTAGAAGAGGACATACGCCGACTTGGACACCAGATTCGTCTCCGCCTGCGCCGACACGCTGGAGTCGTCAAAGTTGTACCAGCGCTTGTTGCGGCAGTTCTTCGCAAAGGCGGTGTAGTGCCCCCCGCCCAGGCCGCCAAAGTGATTGGAGACGCCAATCAGGTCGTACCTGAAGGCGCGCCGCTGCGGGTTGTGCAGCACAAAGGGCGTCATGTCCATGCCGCGCACGGGAAAGTCCACCAGGACGTCGAGCTTCTCGCGGTGCAGCCGCGAGTACTGGAAGCGCTTCAGGTGAATGATGAGAATCTTTGGCAGCGACCTGAAAAAGGAGGGGGAAGAAAAAGGTTAAAAACTATCAAAAAACATCACCAACTACCACACTTACCAGATATCAAACTTCTTATCGGCCATCTGATGCTTCTTACACCGAGGACAGTACCACGGGTCCTCCGAACCGAGCTTCTCCGTGGTGGTAAACTGCTGAATGCACTCGGCCAGGGTAATGTGAGTCCGCGACTGGCGAATCGGCCCGCCGTTGGGCAGCAGCTGGCTGAGGGCCACCTGCCGGTGGACGTTCAGGTCGGAGCTGAAGAACTGCTTCACAATCTTCGTGTCGATGTTCACCGCGAGAAAGGTGTTGGTGAAGGTGTCCAGCGTCGTCCCCGGACCGAGCACCGAGTAGTCGCTGGTGGCGTACTGGTTCACCACGCTGATGGTGAAGGGCCGTGTCTGCTGGGGCAGCTGGTGGTGGTGGTCGCCCTGCTGGGGACTGCCGTTGCCCATGCTGGAGGAGCCGACGCCCTCGTCCTCATCCTCGTCCTCCTCAATGTCCTCCTCGCCGCCCGAGTCTTCGTTGCTGCTTCCGCCGCCGCCATTGTTTCGCTGACGCTGTTTACCTCTTCCATTGGTATTGCCGCCGCTGCTGGCGTCCTCGTAGTCGCAGTCCAAGGACTCGCCATCAGAGCCGTCCAAGAGCGAACTGGGCGGATGAAGGCGACTGCCTGATCGCTTGTCATTATTCGCCGGCGAGTCAGGCCCCTCAGAGCCACTGCCGGTGATGCCGTTCATCGCCTCAAGAAAGGCGGCCACATCGTCGGGCGATCGGAGACAGGTGAGCAGCTCCTGAAAGATCGCCTCCTGGATGTTCTCGTAGGTCAGCCGCTTGACGTTGATGAGGAAGGGCCGACTGATGGAGGCGTCGCTGCCGTCGCGGCTCTCGCGGATAAACACCGGCAGGACGTAGCCCTTCGCCTTCCGCCCGGCCAAAAAGGAGCTGGTGAAGGAGGTGGTGGAGGAGGAAGAGGTGGAGTTCTCTGAAGTGCCAGCGGGTGTGTCACCGGCGCCGGTGGCAGTGGCCGGAGAGGCGCCCTCCTCCGAGGTGTCCACCGGGTAGTCGTCCTCCTCAAAGACGACCACGTCGTCAATGTGATTGGGAATCGTGTCATCGCTGGCGTAGTACCGGTTGCAGCGGTTCATGAAGATGCCGTTGATGCGCAGCCGTGTCGGGTCTATGGTCCGATTGAAGACCGGCGCCCCGTCGTAGGCGACGTACTCGTTGAGCGCCTTCGCTATGGCCACAATGACGTCGGCGATGATGCCCGACTTCGGGACCATGACGTGCTCCACCACCAGGCTGCGCACGGTGGCGTTCGGGTGCTGGCGAAAAAGGCCAAAGCCGACGCCGAGCTGGCTGTCTTTGCCGTCGCGGCGCATCGCCGCCACCGTCAGCCGCTTCGAGATGGCCGGCACAAAGACGAGGTTGATGGGGCGTTCTCGCTGTGAGGAGGAAAGAAAGTGACAAGTTAGAGGGGTTTTTAAAAAGACAAAAACAACAGTCAAATTGGACTCACCTTAAAAGGCAGCGGCAGCGTCAGGTAGCAGTTCGGATCAAAGGTGACCGACACCAGCTGGCACTCCGGACAGACGAGCGTACTCTTCAGCTGCGAGTGAAAGGTGTCCACGATGATGGAGTCATTGCGCAGCTTGTAGTTGCTCCACGACTCCTCGGCCACCTCCTCGTCCGGGCGCTGTTCGATGCCCTCCTTCGCCTCAATATAGGGCTTCTTCTTCACCCGATTGAGGTCCTCGTGGAGGCCGTCCAGGAGGAAGGCCATCAGCTCCTGGCAGTCGTGCTGCGTGAAGCCGCTAAACTGAGGGGCAAAGCGACTGACGGCCACCTTGAACTCCCGCGGCGAGAGGGAGATGTGGTAGCCCGACCAGAGGGCCTTGATCAGCTCCGCGTAGCGACGGGCAATCTCCCCGCCCATCCCCAGCGGATTCGTCTCGTTGATGTCCTCCAGGTAGGCGTCAGAGAGGAGAAACTCCGTCAGCGGCGGCGTGTTGGAGAGGCACTGCAGGGCGGAGTTCATGAAGCAGGTGTTTCCGAGGTTCATCAGCCCGCAGACGCCCGGGTCGGTGATGGGCACGCCCGAGGCGGCCTTGGAGCGCGTCACCGCGCCCATCTTCGTCCGACTGGAGGGCCAGGTGCCGTCGGGGTTCTGCAGCTCCAGCGTCAGCACTGAGTTCACCGCCAGGTCGAGGTCGTTCAGCAGCTGGTCGAGGCGGTTGACTGTCGGTGGTGGCTCGGTGGCCGTCGCCGAGGGCTTCTGCTGCGGCCCAAAGGTGGCCGAAGTGCTGGTAGAGGCGGTGGCAGAAGGTGAGGGCGGTGGCGGCTGTGGGGAGGCCCTTCTGTCGAACGGTACGCTGTTGGGCACTGCGGAGGAGGAGGCGGAGGCGGTGTCTGTGGAGTTTTGAGAGGGGCTACTGTTCGCATTCGTAGACGACGGCGCCGCCGGCGGCTCATCAAAGTCCGTGCAGGAGACGAGCATCGTCGCATTGTGCCACAGCTGCACCTCCGTCTCCGCGGGCACGCCAAAGCGCCGCTTCATGTCCTCGATGATCTCGCGGAGGGTGGTGTTGCGGCTGTACGTCATCAGCACCATGTCCTGCTTCGAGTTGTAGATGGCCAGCTTCAGCTCCAGGGGGTAGTACTCCACGCAGTAGTAGTTGGAGTTGGGCGCCGTCTGCACTACCGGGCAGATAATGGGCTGCCCGCCGACCACCGAGTTGACGATGCCAAAGGCCTTCAGGAGGATGAACCACACCGGCTCGGGGACGATGACGATGTCGCGCTCCTCGGCGAGGTTCGGCGCCAGGCCAAACTTGGTGTTGGCAAGGTCCTTCTTCCGGTGGTCGCCGTCGCGCATCGGGGCGACGATGGCTGAGAAGAGGGTAAGAGTGGTGGTTAAAGGGTGATATTAGAAAAAACAAAGTCCCCCTCCCTTTCCTTACCGCTATTATCAATTTGCCCCGGACTGGGGCCGCCCTCGGTGATGTGCGCCATACAGGCGTCGTACCACTTCTTCTCCAGGACGTACCACCGCTCTCCGGCAGAGGGGGAGCGCTTCAGCAGCCGCGGCACGTCCTCCAGTGTGCCGTAGTCCTGAGCGGCGGCGGCGGCCACGGCAGCGGCGGCCGCCGCCTCGGCCAGGCTGCTTCCCTGAGGCGGCGGAGGCGGCGACGGCTCAGGCGGCGACGGCTCATTCGTGTCCACGTCCATCAGGTCGCTCCCTTCGGAGCCCTAAAGTTGGTGAGGGATGAAAAAGTGTCATTAGAAAGATTAAACAAATTAATTAGATAAAGGGCACTTACAGATTTAGAAGAAGCGTAACCGTTCATCTTGGGCAAGGTTAAAGTGGCTGGGGAAGTAGTAGTAGTAGTAGGGGTAGCAGAAGTAGTTCCCAGAGCAGAGGAAACGGCTTTGATGGTTGAAGAAGAGGAGTTGGAGGAAGAAGTGGTGGCGGAAGAAGAGGAAACTGAAGAACTACTACTGATGCTACTGACGCTACTGCTGATGATGGAGGAGGAGGAGGAGAAGGATTGTTTTTGAGCAGACTTCTTTACCACAATGGTGTGGTGCTTGCTGGTGCTGGAACCGGTGGTGGTAGTGCCACCACTGGAGACGACCTTCCTGGTGCTGGAGACCTTCAAAGTTGAGGAGGAAGTTAGAGACTTTGCTGATTTGGCCGTCGCTGTAGGTGGCGGTGGCGGCGGCGGCGGTGGTGTCGGTGCTGTCGCAGCCAAAGCACTACTACTATCGTTGCCGGCGGATGGACCCTTCATGGTGGTATTCCAGGTTATAGATTCGGTAAAAGAAGAGAAGAAGAGTCACAAAGTTAGCAGGTAGGTATTGGCAGAGTGATCAATAAATATTAGGTAGTGGTGGTGGACATCAACACCGCAATTTTCTTGGTGAAAATGAAGGCACAGGCACAAGCACACAGGAAAATGTGCGCAGGCAAAGAGAGAGCCTCCGTCTGGAAACGACGCTGGAGACGAAGACACACTGCAAAGAACTGTGTCGCACTCTTACACACACACTCGATTCCTACTGGAGAACTTAAAATATACAGACAAAAAATCAGCAGCCTGCCAGCACAATTATTACACAAGCACAGCACCACACACATACACACAGTCAGCATTTGCCGACATTTCGAGCAAGTGCAACAATGAGAATACTGTGACTGGTGGTGGTGGTACATGGAGAACACGCCTTCTAAATTGCGGCTAGCTGGCTGGCTACGACAATTCTACTTCTGCTCCCACAAACTTTCTCTCGAGGTTTCAAGTTGAATCGCAATCGTGCAAAGACTTGCTTGCTGATTCTGCTTCTTCCTCCCGCCATCGACTCGTCGTCGTCAGCAGCTGATTATTTTTAGACTCGGCCCTTCAGCACACTTCAAAAGCTCTGCTTGCTCTGACGCGATAATGTAAGAAGATGCTAGCAACTGGTGAAACTAAGGGGGAGAGAGAGAGTGCAAGATGCAATGTGCTGGTTAACTGCTTGGTATAACTGGGTAGAACACTGATGCTAATAAAAAAGCTGACTAAAAAGAGACGGCGGCGCCCAAAGACGTCTGCTGCTGCTGTTTGCAGTGGAGATGAAGATGCGGCCAGTGGCGTCAATCGCTACCAGCCGCTTTCTTTTCAGTCTTCATCTTCCCTAAACGATTCACGGCAATTCTCTCGCTCTCTGCTGCAGTGTTTATGCGCCGTTTCCTGCCGCTAAACAGCTACTACTCGTCAGTGCAGAGTGACAAAGAACAATAACAACAACAGCAGCAACAATTAATCACTACCGTTTCTACTGAGAACTTGTTCAGCTGACGACGATGAAGATGATGATGGAGAAGGAGAAGAATCAACTTTCGAAAATCTGAGAAATAGAAATTGGATAAGTAAACAGCTGAGCAGAGGAGCCAGGCAGACCGTCTGGCAAACATGAGCAGACGCCTGCCTGGCAGAGAAGAAAAAGCAGGTGATCCGCTAACATAAGAAGAGGTGAGAGCTTTTGTCAACGGATAATGAGGTGTGTAAGACGACGACGATGACTCGACAAATGAGGTAAAGCTCACTGGTAAAAGGTTGACAAACGGCGAGAAAATAGAAAATAGAGCACAAGGTACACTAACTATCTCTCTCCAGCGCTATCCAGTACATACCTGTTTCGAAATTTGCAATCCTTGCTTTCTCCTCTTTTTCTGGATCTTCGCTGCTGTTGAAAAAGGGTGTAGATACTGCTGCAGCAGCAGACTGAAGAGCAGTTGTTATTGTTGTTGTGGCTGATCGCCGGCGTCGGAGATGCTCACTTCCAAAGGTGATCACAGCCAATAGTCCAAATGGAAGTGCTTCAGGTGAGATAGACCTCAGTTCAGTTCAGGTGAAGGTAGAGCAGGCAGCCAACTGGTCTGACGTAACAGCAGTCCAGGAAAACAAAAACTGGGCAGTGTTGCCGGCGCTGGTACTTGTGCCGAGTGCAAAAGTGGAAGGAGAGAGGGAAAGAGAGAGGGAAAGAGAGAGGGAGATCAGAGAAATCAGAAATGAACAAACTGGCTTCTGCCACAAACAATGCAGCAAAGAGTAGGAGAGATTGACTGACTAGAAGAGGATAAAGGCGGGCCCTACTGGCATTTTTTTTATAGTCTGGGACGGCGCACTTCCTCTCACTGTCGCACCTCCTTGGCTGGTCATCGGCCACGGATATTTGCACTCTGCCTGGCAGCGCCAGATTGGCTGGTGGTAATCAGGGGCGCCAGGTGGCGCCCAGGTAGTGGCGGGTAATTTTGAAAAAAGGGAACAGACTGTTAGAGATCATTCAGTGGTTGAATCATCAGCGGCCATTACCATGGAAACGACAAAGCCCACAGTTTTCTCTTCCGTCTGCAACATTTAGTTCAGTTCAGTTCAGTTCAATTCACAACAAACAAGGAAGAGCCTACTGTGTGTTTTTTTGCCTTGTCTTTTCTTATCTTGTTCATTGAAAGCCAACTCCTCTCTGTTCTTCATGCCGCTCTTCTCCTCCTCCAAGTTCACCTTCAAGAAGTCGGCGCCCCAAAGGCGGCGAAGTCCACCGGAGAAGAGCAAGTTGGTAGTGGGAGAGGAGGAGGAGAAGGCTGATGATTCGTCTAACGACTCAGATGATTTGGACGATGACGATGACTCACTGTCACTGTCGGCTGAAGAGGAAAAGTCCAACTCAAAATCAGAGTCAAGACCGAAGAGTGCTGACTCGAGAAAGTCGGTGAGCAGCAATGGTGGTAGTAAACTGAAAACTCCATCCATTATCAGCAGTAAAACGGCCACAAAACAACAGCAGCCACCATCTAAAAAGCAGCCACCAGTCAAGTCTAGCGAAAAGCCAACGGAGAAAAGAAAAGTCGAGAAGCCAAAAGTTACAAAAGCGGAAAAACTGAAAGACAAGAAAACTCCGATCACCAATGGTGTCAAACAACAGACGGCGGTGAACAAGGTGGTGAGCAAAGGTGGAGTGAACAACAACAACAAAAAGAACAACAGCAGAAAAACATCGAAAACAACAAAGAAAACAAAAACGTCAACAACGGCTGTACCGTCGAAACTGTCAAATTCAAAGATGCTGCTCGTCATTGACGGTCTGCCCGAGTCGTCTGGAGCTCCCGTGGGACGATGTTTTCAGTTCGACGTCAAACAGGCCTTGTGGACCGATGTCAGTCCAGGTCGACCGACTGAACCACAACAGTCGACAACAACAACAATCGTCGATGGCCCTCGAACTGGCTTAGAAACGGTGAACTCCACTTCAACCACCACACCCACCACTACCAATCCTGCTCTTCAATCAGAGTTGGAGGAACTTTCCGAGCGGAACAAAGCTCTTCAAGAGGAGAACCGCCTTCTAAAACTTAAAATTGAAATTCTCATGGAAATGGTAAGGGGAAAACTGTTATTGTTTTTGCTGACTTTATACTTTTCAAACTGTTTGTTTAATCACAGGTCACCGAAACCACCGCCGAGCTGAACTTGAAAGACAAAAGCGAAGGCCGCTAAACTCTTCCAGCACCACCACCACAACACTCATTATCATCATCAACACATTTTTTTGCAAACATTATATAATTTTTTTTCATGTTTTAACCAAAACACATGTTCATAAACAATAGAGAAGAAGTAGAGAATATTAAAGAAAAGCATTGCGTTCATTGAGTCTTCTGACGATTGCCACTGGTGATCATTCCTTTTGTGGTGATCATCATCTTTTTCACTCACTCACTCACAAGCCAACTTTGAGTCAAAGCTGCTGAGGGCAATGGCAAAAGCCTGCAGCAGCGACAGTGGCCAGGAGACGTCACAGGAGAACTGGGTGTTGGAGACGCGGCCAAACTGTAGCGACACCAGCTGATCATTAGTTGTGGTCGCAGTGGGCGTGTTCGAAGAAGAGGCATCATTTTCAGAGTTGTTGTTGCTGTTCATATAGCCGCCCGCTTTGTTCAAGCCACCGCCGCTGCTCTTTGAGAGTGGCCTGGTGCTGGCAAAGGTGGAGTTGCTGGTGGTCCTCGAAGAGGAGTTCGAAATGGTTTTGCCCCCTGCTCGACCGCTGTACTTCTCATCCTCCAGATCGTCCTCCAGATCATCCTCTTCATCGCCCTCCTCTTCATCCCCCTCCTCTTCGGGGTCATCGTCATCGTCATCCACATCTCCGTCATCACCGTTCAGTTCGCCGTTTGTCCTCGACCTCCTCATCGACTCGACGCCCGAATCAGCGCCATTGTTCCGGTTTCGAAGCTGGTGCGAGGAGGCAGATCGACGCATGGTCTCGTTTACCGAGGCCGCCGACTTTGCACTTCGACTGGCGTTTCCAGCTGGGAAGTTGTTGAGTTGTGAGGAGCCGGGAATCTCCGCCACCACCAGCTGAAAGTTCTTGACGCTAGCCTGCGTGACCCGGCCGTGAAAGTTTAGCACGTAGGATTGGGTTTCTATTTGAATGATAACATTGTGTAAATTTTTTGTGGCCTTAGATCACTTTCAACAAAGCAAACCTTCATTCCAAATGGGCGTCTTGTTCTTGAGAAGGAGAATTGCCCGCGAACTTCGGCGGTACTCCTCCTGCAGCGACAGATTGCAGATGACGTTGGTTTTCTGCGGTAAAACAGATGGTCAAATTTAACTCAAGAAAAACAACAACAAAGCTGATACCTCATCAATCTTCGGCAGAAGGATGGCCATCTTCCGCGGTCCCTTGAAGCCGAGCACATTGGTCTCATAGCTGATTGAGGCAATCTCATGGCGGACGCCATTCTGCTGAAGCCTGGTGAGAATAACAACGGCTGATATTTAGTCAAGAAAGTAGTTTAGTAAAGAAGTGATGTCTCACTTCTTTTTCAACCTCTCCTTCATCACTACTGTAACCTGCCATTGTTCTCACCTGATGGCGGTAAACTGCGTCCCGAGAACGTTTGACTTCAGCTTCGCCAGACAGCGATCTCGGCTAATGTCAAAGGCATTGTTGCCAATGACGTAGGTTTTGCTCTTCTTCCGACGTCGGCCGCTGAGCACGAAAACCTTTCGACCAGTGGCACTGTTGTTGTTGTTGTTTGTGGTGCCCTTGTTATTTGGCGAAGGAGTTTGCTGCTGCTGCTGCTGCTGATACTGACTTCTCTGTTGACCTCCATTTTTGGAGTGATCAACCACCTCATCATCATTGGACTTGATACTCTCCAGACTGTCCACACTCTCCGACATTGATATGGTCGCCGTGCCCTCCAACTGACCACCTCCAGCTCCAGCTGAAGAACTAGTGCTGCCAAAGTTGTTGTTCGACAGCGAGGATTTTAGAGCTGACTCGCCGGACACCGCCCCTCCCGGTTGATTGATTATGATGTCTGTGAAAAAGGAAGGAAAGAAGGTAAAAGGTAAAAAGCCAGTAAAATGGCAAAAGTTAAAAAAATAAGAGGAAGAAAAAGATTGGAGTTAAGCGGCCCATTAAAAAGTGATCATCAGTGGTGTTTGCAAAGAGGAAAAAGAGAGGACAAAGTCTGACCAGACGACCAAGTGTGTCTGTCGCCAAGGTTGTGGTCACGCAAACTCCCACTCTCTTTTTTGCAGTTTGCTGCTGTTGACAGCAGACTGTTGTCGACTACACAGAGGTAAAGGTCGCCAATTATCACCAAGCACACAACCACTGCTGTCTGCCTGCTGATGACACACTGCTGCTGCTGGGCTAAAAAATGAGCAGTGAACACTGGTCACCTTTTAAGCAGCAGCAGCACCTCCTCCTCTAAAGATTACACTTATGGAAAGATTGCGTGTCAAGCTTTGGTACCCTGCTGCAAAAAGTAGTACCACTGCTGCTGCTGTCGGGCCTCTAATTGCCACTAGGCCAAAGTTGGCTGCAAATGTCGTTTAGCAAAGCAAACACAGCAGTGCTAGTCAGTCAGACATTCAGACACAGGTAAGCTTTTTAAAGCGTTCCTTACTCTATCGTCTAAACTTCACTTTCTCCTTCAACCGCAGCGGCCTAACCGGCGACCACCACCTTTTAAAGCGACGGGCTCCATAATTAAAATGTAATCAAATTGCACTGACTGCGCACACTTTGTGGTCACCTGGCACCGAGGAGCTAATAATCATGGCACAGCACTGCAACAACAACTTGCACCTAACACAGCAGTTTTGACCTAATCTGGCAAAAGGAAAAAAAGTTGTTGTCCAGTGCAGCTGTCCTTTTAGCTGCCTGGTAGATAATAAACATGAAAATGTAGTACCTAGTTAAACTCTACTTTTTAGTGTGTGTGTGGGGGCGTAGCTCCCAATATCAGCGAAGCGAACACATTAGCCACTTGGCTTCTTATCAACACTGCTTACCCTGCAAGTGCATGTAGTAGGTGGGATAGAAGGACCGGTCGAGGCCCTTCTTGTCGCGAATGATGGTGCACTGCAGCGTCACCTCGGCGCTGATCGGCTGCGTCACAAAGTGCAGCAGCTCGTCGTCGCTCAGAATGGTCGTCAGCGGATTAGGGCCCAGAAGGTCCACACTTGCTGGTGGCTTGTTTGCTGGACGACTTGCTGAAGAACCTGAAAGTGCACTCTGCAGATTGGCTTCTGATCGACTGAGCGCAGTGCCTGCTCGAAGTGGCTGATTTGAGGAAAAGTTGGAGTTGCGAGCTGTGTTGTTGCTGGTGATTCCATTTCCGCTGTTTCCATTTGCAGCCGTCCTTCGAGCAGGGGACTTTGCTTGAGAGTTGTTGCCGCTGCTGTGATGACTTCCACCGCTGGCCGAGGAGACGGGAGAATTGGCGGGCGCTTCAACTGAAGAAAATCGACCGGCTCGATTTCCTGGCACTGAAGTGCGAGCCCGAGGAAGTTGGCCCCCGCCACTACCACCCGTGTTGTTGGTATTTCCCGTATAGGCGGGCGAGTGCTCCTCAACGTCGCCAATTATAGATCCACCACCAATTTCCCGGTAGTAGTTTCCCGTGTCTTGTTTTGCAGCCTTAGGGCTTGATGTGTTAGCATTGCTGGTGAATGACTCAGTGAATGGCTGAGAGCGGGAGGACTGATTTGAAGCAGTAGCACGAGATCTGTCAGTGTTGTTATTGTAAAGAGAAGATGAGAGGGAAAAGGTTATTAGTATGGTAAGTAGCTAATGAAGACGTCCACGGCGGCCACGATCGAGGGAACTTTCCGATTTGGGGTGCCCCTTTCTTTCTCCCTGAGCACCCATTGGAATTTAAAGTATTCGAAGCATTTCAACTCGACCTTTCAATTGGCAGTGCTGGTGGCTACCGGAATTCCAATGGGCGCTAATGAGGCTGCCATTAAGCTGCTTTTGTGTGTGTGTTATTAACTGCACTGATCGTGCCAAAGCATGGATGATTTGATGGACAACCTGGCTACTGTACTGCCTACCAGTCATCCTCATCATCCTCATTGAACTGACCTTAACCTGTCCATCTCTCTTCTCCAAATTCTTCCACACTAAAGCATCCCAATTATGTGCAATAGATTCTTTCACTCAATCATAATCTACAGTAGCAATAACAACAACAACAACTAATCAAGTGGTAGCCGCAAGCATCACCTGCATCAAAGGTGCATTCAATGCTGATGATGATGATGATGAGCTGCTGCTGCTGCTGCTAGTGATGACGCACGTTAATTTAATCAATCTTTCCCTATAAACCCTTTTACGACTTAACTAGATTGTCTGTCTGTTTTGTTTGCCTCTGAAATGAGCCTATAAGGTCACCCTTTCTTTTGAAAGAACTTACCTAATTCCCGATCCGCTGGTCGCCGGTCTCGCCGCAGTGACTCCAGTGCCGGAAGAGGCCGATTGAAGCTGTCGTCGTTGCAGTTTTGTCTCCAGAATCTGTCGTTGGCGCTCGAGAAGACGTAGTCGATTCGCCTCTGTCTGCGAGTCCTCGCTGTAAAAAGGCAAACAAAAGATTAGCAAAATTACCAATTTTTAAACGCAAAACCAAAGCAGCAGCAGCAGCACTTACTTCAAATTCCTCGACCACTTCGCCGAGGAGAGTCTACCACCACCACCACCATTTGACGACGCATTCTCCATTTCAGAGAAATTTTGACGTTGTTGACGCTCAGTTCAGAAAGATAAAAGTTATGTGTGTGCGAGTGTTCATGTGCAGTCTAAATCGCCTCCCAAACAAACACTCAATCTTGGTCAGCAGCAGTGATTACCAACAAATAATGATCCTCCTGGTGAGATGTGAGCTTCACCAAAGACAGACAAGAAAGCCAGACAGCAAACCACTGTAAGAGAGGAAGAAAGGCGAGAGTATCGACCGAGAAGAAAAATGGCCACCACCAGAACTCTGGAAGTCGTAGTCAGTCAGTCTGACTGAGAATTGCCAAGTCACGGTAGTGCCAGTGGCAGTGAGCGCTATCTGAGTCAGTGTCAACCGGAGCTCCCATTCTCGAAGCTTTGTACAGCAGGCACCCAAACATTGCATTCACACACAGACAGTAGCACACAGTGCTGGACACCAAGGTAACCAAGGTGCGCCAGCAGCAGCAGCAGGCAACTACCGTCAGAATTGGTCGTCAACAAAGCACACACAGACAGAAAGCACACTTGGCATGCCTCTGGCCTGGCCACCACCACTCTGACAGTTCAGGGTTTTTAACAAGAAGAAGAGGAAAAAGAGGAAATATTGTGTTGCGAATAAAAAAGTACAAACATTACAAGTGCACCAAAACATGAAAAGAGCAGCAGCAGTTCGTTCAGTTGGCACTTTTCTCGGTTGTTGAACGGGCATGGGCGCCGCTGCCGCCAATGGATGTGGGAAAAGTTGCCACCGGTATTGCAACTGCGAAGCTTGAAAACTGATCGATCGATTTGCCATCGACTGCCAATTTCCACTACTGGCAAATCTGCCCAAAATTCTCAAACTCTGGCTCTTCGTTTCCGTTTCCGCTTTATCACCTTATCACTACCACCACTTCTACTTGTTCCTGGTGAGAGTTCTTTGCTTTTCTGCGTGCTCCACAATCTTCTCCTCGACGTGAAGGCCCTTCCGTCGGCGGACGGCGTTCATGTAGCGCAGCGGCCGATTCTCCGTGTCCGCCTTTTCGCCAAAGTGCAGGTACTCCTCCTCGGTGGTGGGCACCCAAAAGGGATCGGTATCGATGACCTGTCAACAGAAGGAGAAGGAGAAGGAGGAAAAAGGGGGTATTAGTTAACAAAGTTGATCAGAGTTTCCAGAAAAAGTCTCTAAACGAGAAAGAGGGCCAAAATTCACAGTAAAGTGGCAATTCTGAGAGAGAGAGAGAGAGAGAGTGAGTGAGTGCTAATTCAAATTCTGAGAAGACTGACTGCTGCTGCCTCCAACTCGTCAATTGTCTGCCAGCCAGCAATTGAGAAAGTGCCTCCCTGTCGCCAGACAATCGGCCACTAGCTCATTTACTACTGAAAGTGGCACGTGGCCCTCCTTGGTCGGGGGTCCAAGTCACAGGGCCCTAACTTTTCTCTTTCTCCCTCTAACAACAACGACAATCACCGGTCAGTTCTGATTGGCAGCAGCAGCAGCACTGGCCCCAAAGTGTGCCCCGAGTGCACTGAAGCACTCCCGAGTGAATCGCACTCTCTCAAATGAAGTGGAAATTAATTAACTTGGGCCTGCACTCTTCTAATTGAGAGAGAGAGAGAGAATGAGCACTTGATTGATTCTGAAACACATGGTTGCTGCTGCTGCTGAACAGAAAACCACCACCACCAGCTGAGACTCTTCTCATTGCGCACACGCTCATTCTCCCAATCACCGGAACAGGTGTGCCCAAAGAGAAATGAGAAAGAATCAGTCTCCGTTAGAAAGAGAAGACAAGACACTTTAGCTGTTCTAGCTGTGTGCGCAATCAGTTGCTTTTTCACTTAGGCCCACAATCTGAGGTAGACACAGTCTGAAAGGGGTTAATCAGTGTAGCACTGACCAGCCAGGCCAGCCAGACAGCCTAATCAACTGCTCCTCAGGCCTTGCACACAATCTCTGGCAAATTGAAAAATCTAAAAATCACAGACAAGCAAACAGCAAACAAACAAGACGTCAGAGCAGTGCCTAAATCTTCTAGCTGGCAGCGCTGATCAGAGATCTGCAGCTCCTTCGCGCGCGCCAAGTGCAATAAACTGTCGTTGCAGCCAGACGACAACAACCATTGCCGCGATATTCTCGCTCTCTTCCCGGATTTTCTCATTAGGCTAATTAACAGAGGACTGCCAGCAGGAGGAAACAGTGCCCAGCAGCACTCTGTAGCACTCAGCAACCACTTCCACTACCACCTTCTTCTTCTTCACAGGTGAACGGAAAGTGGGGGGGGGGAAGGAAAAGACCCTTTCTCTGTCCCCTCCTCGTGGCTGACGTGTGCCTGGCGGCGGCAACAATACACAACAGCAGCAATGTAAAGTTAGTGTGACAGGTAATGGTAAAGGTAATGCAAAGCCGTGCACCACCACCACTACCTAGGCAAGAAAGTGCAGGCACATTTTTGCATTTGCATTTGCATTTATGCAAGTGCCATCACCCATCTCTGACGCCCATCTCTCCACAACGAACGAACGAGGAGAAAACGAAGGGACAAGCGAACGAGAAAGGCACTTTCAAAGATTATCAATTCTCTCAATCGGAAGCCACGAAGCTCTCCCTCTTCACCACCTGACCACCACCATCACCACCAGCAGCAGACCAGTCACGACGACAGACAGAGATCGTCTTCGTCCTCATCATCTTCATCTCATCTTCATCTCTCCTTCATCCTCATCCTTCGCCGGCTAATGGCCGCACGGATGCACAACTTGGCCACTCGCTCGCTCGTTCGCGCGCGCTATTATTAGCATTATTAGCGAGCGTAATCGATAGTAGCCTGCTGAAATGCAATGCACCGGCATCGGCAGCAGCAGCTAATTGCCAATAGTAGTGGCAGTGCAGATGCTGCCATTTTGATGAATGGACCCTTCAGCAGCAGCAGAGGCTGTTGCCGGCCAACTTAAGTTCATTCACAAAATTCCCATTCAGACATCTCCCAGTCTACTACTACTACTACACTGATTGAAAGCTGCTGCTGCTGAGGAGTTGTAGAAGTAGTGTAGAGTTGAAGGTCGACTGCGGCTGCTGCTGCTGCTGAATTAGCGATTAGCATCCCCCGATCTTTCCGTCAAAGAGACTGAGAAGATGAGGAGGAAAAGGGCAGCAAGAGGAATGCTAAGAATGCCAAAAATGTCCGCGTGCAAACGAGAGAGCGAGAGAGCAAGTCTGTGTCTGCTCAGGCTGAATGACTACCAGCACCAGCAGCACTTCGATTACGCCAGCAGCAGCAGCAGCTTCGATTATGCACACTCTGATTATTCTCCCACTGTACTGCTGCTGCTGATGGGCTGCCAAATTGACAGCAAATTACCACCACCACCGGCCGGCCGGAAGCTCTTAGCGCGAAGCTCAGGGTGAAGGAGGTTGCCGAGTGAGATTGAGTAGTGTGAGCAGTAACCAGGCAGCAGCAGCAGCGAATCGAATTGAATTGAATTGCCCCTCTCCCTCTAAATTGGAATCGGAATTGAATCCTTCACTCATCAACAGCACACTTCACTTACCTCCCAGTGACTGAAGGAGAGCTGCGGATTGGCCTTGCCGCTCGTCTGCTTACGAATCTCATTGGCAAAGTGGAAGCTCTCAACGACCGGTAGCACCGCACTAACGGTGAACATCTGCGAGCCCTCCTGAACGTCGGCGTGCAGTATGCGCCCGTGACGGCGACCCATCACTGCGTACATTTTGCCTGCAAAGAGGGGAAAGAAGAAGAAGAATAGGTTAATAAAAAACAAAAACTCAAGCCTTAATCGGAAGGTGTGAGATTGGTGGAGGAGACACTAAAATCACTGAGTTTACAGTTCAGAGGAAAAACTGCTGCTGCTGCTGTCCAGTGCCCTGGTGCTCAGTGCACAGCAGGCAAACACAACACACGTGAGAGAAAAGATGACAGCGATAATCATAAAAATAAACAGCAGTGGCCCAGAAAGAGGAGGAAGAAGAAGCGGTAGTAAAAGGTGGCACTGGCTCTAGGCAACTGAACAATGGAGTCAGTTGCTGTTGCCGGTGAAGCAGTCATCCAGTCAGAACTATTGGTTTGCAATGTGTGTGTATGTGCATTTCATGCGAATCACCAACCAAAGCAGCAGCAGCACTTTAGTCTTGTGATTCGCTGTCCTACACTGCTTTTTCAGTTTCCTCAGTTTGCACAGTTCGACCCCGCCACCACCACCTCCGACTAGCTCAAATGGCCCATTCCGCCGGCAGGTAATCACAATCGGTAGTAATAAACATAAACAGCAAAAAAGTGAGAGAGAGAGAAAGCGCACACGAGTTGCTGCTCATAATTGCCTTGTGGTCGTCTTTGGCTGCTGATTTTAGACCTTTTCACTACGATCTTTTTTTCACTAGAACAGCTCAGCACTTTAATTACGAGTTTGCTGAGACTGACGTGTGTGTGCTCTACAGCTATTCAAAGAAAAAAAGACTGAAACGATAAAGAAGCGGAGAAAGATAGACACAGCAGACTCTCTCTCATTCTCTCTCACTCTATTGAGAAGTAAACAGCTAATTTATGGCACCTTCTTGGCTCTCTCACACTAGGTCCCAAGCACTCTGTGAGTAAGGTGTGCGCCAGCAGTGTGGTGAATGAATGGGCAGTGCTGTGGTGTGGTGGTGTTGTAATGGCTGGTAATGTCATTGCGTCAAATGAAGAAGAAGAAGAAGGCCTAGCGGACCCAGCACAACACAGCACACTAGGCCATATGGTAATGCCAATAACAATCATGACAATTGCAATTGCAGTTGAACTGGTGATAGTGCCAATTGAAGTGTGTGTGTGTGTGTGTGCCGTTGTCCATTCCCAGGACCATCGATTTGGTACCACCAACAACAGCAAAAGCAACAGCACAAAAAAGCTGCGCCAATCTTCACACAATTAGCCGGCACCCAACTGGTGGCCGACAGTTTTGCATAGCTCCCCTCATCACACAACCTTAGCACCACATTTATCGAGCATATCTAATTAGCGATTGGCGATGCATATTTGAAAGAAGGGGAGCACGACACGGGATACCGACGAGATGACGACGAATACGACGACGGCACAAATTACACGCATAGTAAAGAATGAATGAAAGAATGAAGAGAAAAAGGCATTCACGTGTCGTGCTCGTGCATCTTTGCTTGGGGCACCCCACCCACCAGCCGTAAAAAAAGCAGATATCAGATGACCTTTGCCACTACCAGCACCGGTAACCGAATACACGAACAAGATAAAGAAACAGATACACATCTGTCCAAAGAAGGATAAAAGAGAGCTGGTCAAGAAAAGGAGCACCAGACAGAGTCTCCTGGTGGTGTAGGTATCACATCACCATCACCACCACCGCCATCATCATCGTCATCAAGTGCACTGACGGAACCAGCAAATCATTGCATTCCCTGGCAAGCCGGATGGAGAGTCAAGTCACGACTCGCTAATCGCCAGTCTCATTTGAATAGTCTCTAGAGCATCACCTTCAGAAAAAGAAGTAGAAGCATCCTCTCGAGCATTTACACTCCTCTGCACGTCGTGAAAACGATCTGCAGAGGAGTAAGAGAGAAAGTTTTCTCCAAAATAAAGAAAGGAATCTCTGAAGAAAAAACACTTTGGAACGACTTTGGTCGGCTAGTGGCAAGTGGCAGGCAGAATCGAGGCAGGCACACAGTGCAAACACGCAAGCAAGCAAGCAAGCAAAGGAGCAGACCTCTCTTCAAGTGTCCAATTAGTGTGTGTGCCCCCTTGAAGAGCAAGCGACCGTCCTCGTCGTCTGATCTTCTTCTTCACACTCAGTGCTCAAGCTGCACTGAGAAAAATGTTATGAATGAACGAGCTAGCGAACGAGCGAGAATTCGTAGTACTACGACGATCTCGGTGCATGAATGAATGAATGGAGGAGAAGAAAGGAAAGAAGAGAAAAGAACGACTGACTGACTGGCGCGCGCGCTCAAGCTAGCGTAGGTCGTGAGTGGAGGGGAAAGAAGAGAGAGAAATAGAAAGGCAAAGAATCGCTGCAAGGGCAATCGATAGAGGAAGATTTGGAGAGGACTATCCACCACCACCACCTCTCTCTCTCTCTATCAAACAATCAATCGAGAGACGAAGTAGACATTACCAGTACCACCACCACCCTCGACCCTTGACCTAAACAGCAAGACACTACTTGCTAGAATAACGACCATCGGAAGAAGAAGAAGAAGAAAAAGAGGGCGACTAAACCAAACGGTTTTTGTGCCTTGTTTGGTTGCTTGCTTGCTCGTTCTCCTTAGCCGCTCTTTTCCCGCCCAAAGAATCGAGCGCCAAAACTTTCATCGAGCGTCATGGAGAAAAAATGACTCTCAGTCCAACGGTAAAAGTTGTGAAAGTTGGAAGGAAGGAAATGGACGCAAACTTACAAACAAACAAACACATAAAGTCACCACCACCACCATTTTGACTTGATTTGTTTTTTCCAAGACAGCAGCAGCAAAAAACTGAAAAAAACTACTACTACAAAAACTACCAACTGAACATGAAAAAGCGACAGAAGAAGAAGCAGAAGGAGGAAAGAAAGGAGAACACAAAGAAAGAAAGGAGGAAAAGTGTGGAGAACAAACGGAGCAAAAATCAAAGCAAAGTGCCGCCATAGAAGCAGAGGCAGCAGCACACAACGGCGGCGGCAACGACGGCTGTGTCGGCCCCATTATCGTCATAATCGTCGGCGGCATCGACTCTGACTCAAAGTCACAAATTGTGACTCACAAGCATAAATAACAGAGACACAAACTCACACACACACACAAACACATTTAACAAATTCATTCTGACAAATCGGCGAATAGTTAAGTGAAGAGGAGGTGGAGAAAACCAATAGTAAACGCTGGCCCTAGCTCTCTGGCTCTTTCTCGCTCGATTCTGCCATTGACGCAACGCCGAGTTGGTGTGAGTCCATTGAATGGGACTCACGAATGAATGAATGAATGAATGGAGAACAACACACACACAATCGGTAATATACGAGTGTGCTAATGAAATCGAGACTGTGTCAGCACTTCCACCACCACCACCACCTTTGTCGGCCAAAATCAAAGAGAAAGTATAGTAGGAAGAAGGTACTAGTAACAGCAGTTTCAGTAGTCAAAATGTAGTCAGCAAGAGCAAGCTAAAGCCAGCTTAAAACAAAAGGGCTCAAAAGAAAGCAGATCTTTGGATCTTCTTCTAAGCCGACTGTCTCCAATATCAACAGGTGGTTGTTGTTTGACTGGCACTTAGCAGTGTCTGCCGCTCAGCATCCGACTAGACAGACCAAGAAAGACATAAAGTGTGTTTACCGGAGACAGAGACAGAAGAAGAGTGGGGCAATTAGCACTAATTGACACGCTGATAAGGTGTGTGCTAGGGACAGAGACAGAGAAAACTGTCCAGAATCGGGCCGGTGGCGACAATGGCAAAATCTCGATGCCGCCGCCGCCGACGCTGTAAATCCAAGAGTCAAACACACACGAACAGGCGCCACACTACAGTTCGATAAGAAGAAAAGAGGTAGCCAGGTGAGCACTAGTCTATCGAGCAGTGGCAGTAAAACAAAAAAAAATCGACTTCAAAGGCTAAACAACACACTAACAAGACTAAAACTACGTCTACGACTACACTGACGACGACGACGACAACTACCTCAGACACTGACGACAGTGTCCTTGTGCCTGGTGGGCACAATCATCTCAGTCCGCTGGTAGACACAGCACTCTTCAGTTCTGCAGCAGCAGCAGCAGCAGAGTGCAACAAGAATCATAAATGGGCAAAATGTGGAAAAAGTGAAAGAAATGGCAGTGGTGGAAGAAGAGCGGCGACGAGCAGCAGCAGCACCAGCGAAGCGCAACAGGCGACGGTGAGTTATGGTCGCTGAGACGGTCAGGCCTTGCTGGCTCTGCTGCCGTCAGTAATTACCAGTCTTGAAGAGAAGAGGAAAAGAAGAAGAAAAAGCAAAAGAAAAAGTAAAAGACAAGGACGACGACCAAGATGATGATGATGATGACAATCACTGGCAAAGGAATCGGTGAAAAGAAGACAGCAACAGCAACACAATTAAGGGACACACTTTCTTCTTCTTCTACGCCAAAAGTAGCTCGTTGCTATTTTCTGCTGCAGCAAAACTGGGCCCGTTTTGCTCCTCACAGCCTGGCTTGCTAAAGCAGCAGCCAGAGCGTGTGAGAACACAGGAATAGCCAGGAAAAGAAAGAACAGCAAAAAATGGTGAAAAATGAAAGTCAAACTAGCCAAGTGTGTTCAGATGAGTGGCAGCAGCTTCTGCGACCGACAAACCGAAACACAGACAGAAACACAGACAGCAACTTTCCCATCGGCCACCGATCACCGGAGACGAGAGAGAGAGAGAGAGAGAGAGAGAGAGAGAGAGAGAGAGAGAGAGAGAG
>JAALOO010000266.1_pt1 | contig 49117 bp, 53 predicted proteins | sample 7257641 | NCBI WGS metagenome assembly JAALOO01 (sample SAMN14085613, study PRJNA598686) | mite metagenome | biome: ENVO:01001000; feature: ENVO:01001002; material: ENVO:01001226; isolation source: single female mite from University of Michigan culture on fish food culture... ...
TGGCGCGACAAGAGCCCGCCACTTTGCGGTACGTACATAGTTGGCCTCCTGATAGACCAACGAGAAAAATAAAGGACAAGAAAACTGGTTAACAGTTCCACTGGAGAGTCCATCGCAAAGAATATTCATGTGTAAACAACGTTTTTTAAAAATAATGATACCTAAACTGAAAAAGCAAGAACGCATTCATTCAAACGATTTTAGTCAGTTTGCATTAAGATGAACTAGATTAGGGGTTTTATAATGAAAAACTATCTCGTCAAACAATAAAGCGTTTATTTTTGCAGGAAATTAATTGATTTTATTCATTCATGTAATGATTTGACAAAAATAAATTGATATTTCATGATTTCGCGAAGAGATGTGTGTTGTTTTAAATGCAAGTTGCAACTGTGTAACTAAACTACTAAATAATTGTGCTTTCACTGAGGCTCCTTACATTCAAAAATAATATAGATGCTTAGAAATGTGCTTCTCAGTAAAGCTGCATTTGCCGTCCACATAATTGGAAGCAATGCTGTACGTAATTAGACCGCTTAGTATTACACTTTTGTAGTCGGTCGTAGGCTCTCTAAGATGAGCCGGCAAAGTCGTTTGGCATCTGACGCAGTTCCATCAGCTCCTTCTTGACTGCAAATAAATCGTCCAAGCTTCGAGAGCGCAAAACATTCCCAAGTGATCCCATATGATATTGGTTTGACAACTTTTTCAACAGAACGATTGTGTCCTGTGGCAATTTCGAAATGTCTTTCAGTAGACTCGCTTCGGTGTGAATTGCCCGAGTCATCTCCTCTTGAATTCGCTGTATCTGCTCCTCCTGCGAGAGAGCTGCGGGAAAACGTTTGTTGTTGCACCTAGTTGCATTAAATAAGGAGTAAAGCAGTTTAGAGCGATTTGATTATTTTTAATTTGTTTCAAAATAAATGTAAATAAACTTGGAAAAAAGTTAACGGCGATTATAACCAATCATTGAAATTGATTTTTCTCGACTTGGAACAAAATCTCACCTCAATTTGTATCGGTCGATGTAGGCTTCTCGCTTGCCGAAGCGAAGTGGCTTAGGAATGTCAAGCTCCGAGCAAGGATCAGAGCTGGCCGCAACGGGAAGAATAAAACCAAATGATTTAGTAATTGATCCGCTCGAGTCGATTGAGTTGCCAATTGGTAGAATGCTTCCGCCAATGTCGAGGGACATCACTGCTACTGCAAACAGCAGTGCTTTGCTGCAGACACTGGTGCGAGAAGAGCGGAAGTCACGCAAACGAGGGGATGAAACACTTCGGCGGCGACAAAGCTCTCCTGACTTTGTCGATGAGCTGGTAGTCGGGAAAAGTGGCATCGTTTTCATCTTTGTACTGGATAGGTGTTGAGTTGAAGAAAACTAACTTTTTGCCGTTAAAAGTTTATCTTTCAAAAGTAGTGATTTTCTTACTGAGCAACTTCCAGAATGACTCCAGGAGATTGACGGCGTTGGTTTTTATTGCAATTCGGTTCTGCAGCGGTCAGGTAGTGCCGAGTTGATACATAAATCATAGGTTATAAAAAAAAGCTCTGAAAAGGCATAATAAAAGTATAATTGAATTAAAATGTAATTTCATTGGTAAACATTTAGCAAAAGTCACACTTTCTTACATAGCTATTGACGTAAGTTCAAGTGCAAGTTAGTTCTGGACTTTCAACACAGACATGTCTGAGAAATTAGCTGTTGTAAAGAATTAAGGTGAAGAAATCCAGAACAAAAATGGGTAAATTGAAAAAGATGGTCGGAACTAGCCAGTGTAGTCCTATAAATAAACAGACGTGCTGTTGAAATGAGGACAAGTAATAATGGGTGGCATTAGCAAATTGGGAAAGAACGAACTGCTGTTTACAAAACTGTTGATTAGTATACGAATTTAATTTCACCTGACACCCTATACACTTTTTGTGACACTTTCTGATTAAATGAAAAGTCAAACTTCAAAATGAAAACTATCTTGGAATCAAATCCTATATAATTTATGCACTTTATATTTGATTTTATGAAGTGTACAATAAACAATTTGTTTACTTATTTAAATTGTTCAATGTTTGCAATTTATTAGCATTGTCGCGAATGCTCAAACTTCCATTCAAGAAAACCAAAATTTTACTTTGTTCAAGTATTCTGTAAGAAAGTTGTTTGTTTGAACATGAAAAAATAGTCTTATCATGTAATGAACAAATAAAATATGACCGGAAGACAAGGATTTTCATTTTTCTCAGAGCTCTTGGCGAAAGGTATAACACAGCCATTTTTTATATTTATTAAATTATTTCCATACTACGCTTATAGTATCCAATTTACGTACAACATACTACTAAAAGGATTTCTATCTAATGCAATTTTCGTATGTTACGTCCTTACAAGCTAAATAGCACATTTTGAAATTATACAGGTGGCCAAAAATTGTGTCGGTTAAGACACGAAAAGGAACGATTACACGGGATTACTTCTAAACATATAAACGCTATCAGCTAAAAACTTGGAAACCAATCTAGTTCGCGAGTATACAAAAAAATAATACTTGCGTCTTTTTCTAAAGCAGTGTTTTACATGTTTTACACAAAGAACACGGGTTTAGTTTGAAGCTAAATTCAAACAGAAAATGCGCCATTTTGCGTTGCTTTTAGTGTACCTTCAATTAGCGGCCATCGAAAATCAAAGTTTCAAATGTCCCTACATCAGCCGCTATAATGAATCACTGGAAATCGCCAATGTCTGCTCTTGCAGCAGTAAGCTCATTCGAATTGAGTGCCACAACTTGGGCTCCTTCCTTCTGGTGCCTGAGTACACTGACTTTATTCGCAGCTCGCTCACCTACGACCGCCTGCATCTGAGTAGTTTCCGCCTGTGCTACAACTTGAATTACAACACTAATCAGCAAGTACCTCTGGTGCGAATAGGGGCGCGGCTCATGTCCGAGTTGTGCTTCAGCAATATAATGATGGAGAAGTGCGACAACAAGGACACGAAGCCAATTCAGCTGAAACTGGATACGAATTTTCTCGAAATGCAAACAGAAACTTTGCATCGTCTGGAGATTGAGATTCCCATCGGTTCGGTTGAGAACAATGGCAGTGAAGTGCTGTTTGACTTGGCTGAAGCAGTGTCACTTCAGAAGCGACTCGAGTACCTCGTAGTTTGGATGGACGTCAATCTGTACCTGCACCTACCTGACCACTGGTTTGGCCAGTTTTCACCAGTCAGCGTTCTGGTGCCGATCGCCGAAATTATGCTGACAAATCATCACTTTCCAGGTGAGAGTGCACACTAGTAAAGTTTGCGACGTTGTTGTGACTAATTTGGCACTAACACTGTTGTTCACCAGAGAATGATCAAGACGTTAGCGACAACCAAGTTTTGTCAATTGGCTCATTTGCATTTCTCAACTTGAAGCGGTTACGTTTACTGACATTTCAAAACGTTCTTGTACGCCGTGTGGCAAAGTTTGCCTTTGCTGCCTCTAGCTCCATTTCGCAACAAATAACGATAAACTTCACTAGCTGTATCCTCACAGAGGCAAGCTTTGACCACGAATCCTTCATTGGCCTTAACCGAGATGCTACTGTCTTTTTCGCAATTGGAAATTCCGACCACTCTGTTAAACAGAAGCAAATGTTTGTGCCTTCAAAAAGCGTGTTTAGCAAATTTTTACTTGAAAATGCTAAAAACAAACTGGTAGTCGACTACCCCATTGAATGTAACAAAAAATCAGTACATAGTCAGCTAAAATGGATGTTTGAAACCAACAGCACACTCAACACTATGCAGATTGAAATGAAGTGCACTTCAGGCAAAAGCATCTTTCAGTACTATAATAACAAAACTTAACAAAGTAGTTTGTATTTAGAGACCACAAATCATATTCTGCGGTACAGCAATATCTGCAAGAGAAAGAAGATTATAGCTACTTGCATCATTTGACAGAGTAATTTTACCAATCAATTTAGGCAGATCCAATTTTAAATCCTTCATTATCTGAATGAACTCCTCTTGTGATTTGCTCAGTCTCGGATTATATCGCTTTTCCTCCCCAATCGTTGACATCAGATTTCCTTTAAATATTAAACAAGTGTGTCCTTTAGCTTATGAATTAAACTTTAAAACCCCTTTCAGTACCATTATAGTCGTGTGCCGGGAAGACGGACGTGTCTTCAGGCAGTGTAAACAGTGACTGGTGAACTGAAGTATAGAGTTGAGCGGAGTTGCCCTGTTGAAAGTCAGTCCGCCCACAGCCGCCGACCAGCAGACAATCACCAGTGAAGACAAACGCTCCTTCGGGACAGTAGTAGGAAACGCAACCGCTTGTGTGACCTGAACAGATGTTGCATTAGTGATGAACGCTGGTGATGGTGATGATGATCGCCTGCCTACCTGGAGTGCTCAGAACGTGAAGCTTAATACTATCGCCGCACTTAATTGTGGATATTGTGGTTGTGGTTATTCTACGATATAATATAATATCTGCGCAATTAAATCACACAATACCTCAATGATGTCACCGTCCTTTACGTGGATATCTGCCTTGGCCTCACTCGCGCTCGAGATGATACTCTCCACCACTGCTGGCTTTAGTAGCGTTTTTATCGCTCCACTTCCCGTGACATGATCGGCATGAACATGAGTATTGGCCACATATTGAAGCTGTAGAGCAGACAAAATGGTTATTCGGCAATCATCTACAGCCATTCGCAAAACACAAGTCATACATTCAGTTCGAGTCTTTTGAGCAAAGACAAATCACGATTGACGTGCTCCTTAACAGGGTCAATCAAGATGGCCCTTCGGGTTTTGTTGCATCCCAGCAGGTAAGTGTAAGTGCAGGAGACTCGATCAAATAGCTATTTAGATGATTCAGACAAAAGAAGTTTAGTTTATCAGTTAACTCCAAAAAATGATCATACCTGCCGAAATAAGATTGAAGGATTGCGTGACATTGTATGCGAACCAAGTGGACAGTAAGCAAAGCTTAGAAATGTCAACTGATCATCGCATAAAATGATGCTACATTGCAATACGGCTGCTGTCAGCATAAACTTGGCAACAAATGTTCAATCAAGTGTTTCACAGTTTGATTTTGGTACATCGTGTACCCGCCTTTTTTGAGCTGGAACAGACGGAAAAATGATTTGTTTTGCTTGTTTGGTGCCGGAAAATCTTCCCACTAGCATTGAGGCGGATCGACAAAGTTGCTGAAACTTTGCTGTTTGCGAAATGCAATCCAAAAATTGGCAAAAATCAATTTGATTTAGCCTTCTCTTTTCATATCAGTCATGTTTATCCAAAAGCACTGCCTTCGATCACCTCACGCCACGAGCTATCTTCATGGTCGACTAAAGTCGATCATCGGCTGGCTTCGATCTTTAGATCACCAACTAACGAGCTAGCTAATTGAGCTCAAATCAAAGCAAGTTCTACTTGAGGTATGTTTTATTTATCATTGCATCTCATTCATTCTGTAAGTGTTGTTTGTATTTCTAGATTGTCTGTTCAGCATTTTTTAATTATCTCAATGAAGACTCTGTGCGTTGACGTGGGCAGTGGCAGTGTCCGCTGTGCCATTTTTGAGTACTCCTCTAGCAATGTTTTGCAGACGAAACCGCTGGCGGTCAAAACAATGCCCTTGCCTGTGTACAACCGAAAACCGGATTACTTTGAGCAGAAAACATCCGACATCTGGTCAGCATTTTGTCAGTGTACAGCAGAGTGTCTGAAAGCTAGTGGCTTGTCGGTCAACCTTTCAGAGAACGATTCTTTTCCCATTGATGCAGTTGCCTTTTCTGCCACCTGTTCCCTCGTCATTGTTGAAGAGCCGCGGCATCAACAAAATCATGATGATGCTGAACAATGCGACGTAATTATGTGGATGGATCACAGGTAGATAAACAAAAGATTTGTTGCTTTTTAGACGGACAAATAACGGTAACCTTCTTTACAGGGCCAAGGCAGAAGCTGAAATCATTTCCAGCAGTGGTCATGATGTCTTGAAGCAGTTTGGCGGCATCTGCTCGCCAGAGTTTTCAATTTCAAAGCTTTTCTGGCTTTACCGAAATGACAAACCTCGCTTTGAGGCGGCTCAAGCTTTCATGGAACTTGGAGATTGGCTAACTTATCGAAGTTCCCATCTGTTTGGAACTCCTCAAAAGTTCCCTCGCTCTTTGTGCTGTGTGGTCTGCAAGTTTGGGTACGATGCTGAAAATCACAAATGGAGAGATGACCTGTTTGAATCTCTAGGTACTAATACTGAGCTTTCATTGTTACATAAAACAGTTTTAATTTATATCATGTTTTCCAGGGATACCATTTGATAATGGTTTCAGTGATAAAATTGGCAACTCAGTTATCTTTCCTGGTGCTCGGGCTGCATCTTTAAGCGTGTCAGCTGCTGGGGAAATTGGTTTTTCGTTTGACCATCCAACCACTGGGAATTCAATTGATTCAGTCTCTTTGGCAAGCTCCCTTATTGATGCTCACGCAGGCGTTATTTCCATGCTTGTGTTTGGTAATCGAATAGCGCCTTCAAATCTGGAAACGCACTTACCCAGCTATGAAAATGTCTTTTGCATGATTTCGGGGACTTCCACATGCCACATGGTGCTCAACAAAAAGAAGTGTCCTACTCCAGGTGTCTGGGGACCTTACCTGGACGCAATCCTACCAGGGTACTACCTTAGCGAGGCAGGCACCACTGCTACGGGAAAGTTGATTGATCACGTTATTCAATCTCATTACGACGGCAAACTGCCATCATCGATGTCTCAAATAATCATCTCACTGAATGAACAGTTGAAAGGCAAAGACTTTGATCATCGAAATTCTCTCGTCGTGAATCCTGCCTTTCACGGAAACCGATCGCCAGTTGCCAATCCAAACTTGAGGGGTGCCATATATGGGTACACACTCGAAGAGACCTCTCTTCTCGATTTGTACGTCGCCACTGTAGAGGCTATTGCCTACGAGACTCGCTACATCATCGAGGAGATTGAGAAGAGTAGCAAGCCAATTCAGAAGATCATCGTTTCCGGTGGGTTGGCCAAAAATGAGCTTTACCTGCAGTTGCATTCCGATATTTTGGGTGTCGAATTGGTTACCTTCACTGCCGGAGAAGCTGACCTGATGCTGGTTGGTGCCTCGATCATTGCTCTTTGCGCCACCCAAGTCGCACCCACTGATGACCCTAGCAAACTGATGGCCATTCTGAATAACCTTAGCACTGATGAGCCTGGTTTTCGGACTCACTATCGGGTGTTCAAGCCACGCCAGAGTGCCACTGAATACCACAATCGTAAGTATCAGTGCTATCGTCGTCTGCTGGACTGTTGCATCCAGATGGAAGGCATCCTGTTGTAGCAGCCTCTTAAATGTAATTCAGAAACAAGCACTTTTAATTCAAATAAACTGCGCTATTACTCCATTTTTAAATTCTCATTCTGTTGAGCCTTTCTTTTGTTTCTCTTGCCATTGCCTTCTTTTAATGGCGGCACATTTTCGGTATTTGAGACATTAGTTGCTTTTCGGTGCTTGCGTCGCCTGGCTTTGCTTTTCATGGAACACTTTGGTTCCTCTTTGAGCTTTTCTTCTATCATTGGTTCAGTTTCCTTTTCACCATCCAGAACATCTTTGATTTGAGTCTCTTCGACATCAGTTTGAGCGTTCTCTTGTTCAGTGGTTTCTTGAGGTTTATTGGAATCGTCTTTGGTTTCGTCTGTGGAAAGACGACTCTCTTCATCAGCATTTGATTCATCTTTCTCTTTTGCTTCCTGCTGAAAAGACTGGTAATTTAAAATGATTTCAAGAAAAGTTAAAACCCACCTTGTTGGTAGCTTCATCAGCCAGCTTTTGGAGTCGAGCTTGTTCCAGTTTCTCCAGTTTTCTCTTCATCTCTCCAGCAAACGCTATGTGACTTTTGAATGTCTCCATATCGTTGAGAAATGAGGTTAACGATTTGCTGGCTACAAGATTAAAAGTATCACATCAATAGACTATCAGATCATCGAGGAAGATTGAGTTACGACTTACGATCACCATCTCCCAAATGGCTTAGTGCTCGGTAGGTTGCAGTGTTCACCAGTGATTCGCGATTTTTCTGAAAAACTCCAGGTTTTCGCGGGTAATGCTGCATGTTACAGTTGCATTGAGGTATCTGCCTAGCATTACTTTCAGCCGCTTCCTCCTCTTCTTCACTCGTTGCCATCTTCCTCCATCCAATCTGTGGACAAATGATTGACAGTCAATCTGTGAGTAAGGTTGTCACTTGTGCTAACTGGCTGGAAACATACTCGAGTCATTATGAAGAGGAAAAAGATGACCACCACGACAGTGTACACAGGCATGAACAAGTTCATTACACTTGAGCCTTGAGATGTAATCTCACGTTTGGCGTGTCGATCGTGCTCCATGTGAAATGGGGGCTAGTACAGTGAAGGTTAATTTAATTTAGGGCTGCTTTAAAATCAAACAAACAATTACCCGTCCGACTGGTCGTTTGGGCGGCTGTGCCGAGTGGTGAACGGAGCTCCCATGGCTCATTCTCATGGCTTCACGCACTTTGGGCGGAAGCATCCTTTCTTCAACTGGATAAACATAAACATACAGCATTCAATTGGACACCGCAGAAGCTGTAAATAAGCACTTACCGGTATGGTCTGGCTCGTTTCCTCTCCAACTCTTAAGCATTGGGTAGTAGATAAAGGACCACAGTACGGAAAAGCAGCCAATTACTACAATCATGACGCAGATACTGGCTGCAGTGCCAAGTCCACCGCTTAGCTGGGGCATTTTCAAATGCCAGGATATGTGAGTGTAAACTAGTGAAACACTTAGAGAAGAGTAAAGGGCATCACGGGATGCGTTTTATTTCAGGAAGATTCCAAAACTACTCTGCTCACTCGGTACGACCGGTCAAAGCGAGTGCGAGTGTGCGTAGATCTACGATAAACAAAAGCTAGCGTTTTGAGTATGCTCTGTTTCAAATAAAAGTGGTCCAATAAAAAGCTCAAAGTAAATCACAATAAGAAAAATTATAGTTCGCCAGCTCTCTCGGTGTTGTTGTTTTTTGCCACCATCTTAAGCATTTCAGCTCTCTTTTTCAGCTCTGTCTTTATGTCCTCTTCAATGTTCTTTGGCTCATCGAATGGTCCGTATCGCTTGACAGGGTGGCCATAGCAGTCCAACAGAAACCTAAAACAAATAAATACAAAAATCCATAACATATCTTTGTATTTAAAAATTTCACTTACTTTGTAAAGTTCCATTTGATAGCTTCAGTATACAGAATTCCCTTGAGCTTAGACTTGAGCCACTTGTAAATCGGGTGAGCATTATCGCCTAGTTGGAAAAATATGGTAATAAACTTGAATGATATCGATCTCAATTTACCATTGACATCAATTTTGTCATAGACATCAAACTTCACATTCTTGCTCGCCAAAAACTTTCGGATAGTAGCGTCATCCCCTGTTAAAATACAAACAATGAGTGCTGATTCTCTCAAGAGAACAGATAAAAGACATACCTGGCTCTTGTCCTCCAAACTGATTACATGGGAAAGCGACGATTCGCAGGCCTTCTCTCTCATAGCGATTGTGCAGCTCCGACAGCTGTCGATAGTTGGTTTCAGTGAGCGTACATTCAGAGGCGACATTGACAACTAACAAGACATAGCCCTTGTACTTCTGGAAAGAGACCTGGAACGTAAAAAACACAAGTAGATTCAGTCATCAAATAGGCAAACAAACAACTTGCAGCTTACCTCGCTTCCGTTGCTCGAAGCATTGAACTGGAAAATGTTCTCGATTTTTGCCGTTTCACCTCCACTGACTAGGTTCAACGATGCAACCAGAAAGAGGGCGCCCAGAAGAGAGCACCCAACTTCAAGTTTGGTTATGCGTGCCATGTTTCAATGACAAGGCGAAAAGTGCGACTGAACGGCTGCACCCGAAATGGTATCACTCGAGAGAAAGCTAGAGCTGCTACCAAAGTGTGTAAACAGACAGGCTGCAAGGGTAGATATGATGCGTCTTTAAGAAAGATTTATTTCAATTTATCATTGCGCGATCACCTTCTTTGGTCCTTTCTGATAAACAAATAGTGGAGTGGTGGACAAATGTCAGAGTATACAGAAGAGATAGTGGTTTCAGTTTACAGCAGATAAAAGCGAATAAGCATGAAAAGTGCGAAGTCATTGCTTGTTGTTGGCCCGTTGAGTACTGGCAATGCAGATAAAAATAAAAATAAAAATGAGGAAAAAATGAGATAATTGGACCGAGGTTTTGTATGGTTGGGGTACACGTTTAGGAGGAGGATTCAGGCAGCAAAGCTTTGACATCGGGCTCAATATCGCTTGCGGGGTTTCCAAATCGCTTAATTGGAATGCCGTCTTTGTTGATAAGAAATTTGGTAAAGTTCCACTTGATAGAGTTGAAGCCGAGGATGCCACCTTGCTTGGACTTGAGCCACTTGTACAGAGGAATTGCGTTTTCACCTGTAAACGCAAGGAAATTATTACTGAGATTGTTATACTTTCATCGATCAAGTCACAAACCGTTGACATCAATCTTCGAGTACATATCAAATTGCACATTGTTCTTGGCGGCAAACTCTTTAATGTCAACATCGCAACCAGACTCCTGACTGAAGAACTGGTTGCAGGGGAAGGCCGCAATGCGTAGACCCTTTTCTTCGTACTTGGCATACAGCTCATTCAGCTGCTTGTAATTGGTCTTGGTGAAGCCGCAGTTTGTGGCAACGTTCACGACAACAGTCGGATGGCCTCGGTACTTTTCCATGGACACCTGAAGGGAAGCCGAACAATCAGCAGTTAGACATGGCACAACAAGTAATCTACAGGTTAGCCCTCACCTCATTCCCGTCAATGTCTTTTGCGCAGAACTCGTAGAAGGTGCTGGCATCCTCGGGCGGTGGAGCAACATCTGGAACCGCGTTGCTCTTCTCCTCGTCGTCGGGCTTTGCAGCAGTTTCCTCGCCGCCATTCTTCGGACTGACATCGACAGTCTTCTCGTCAACCTTCTTCTCCTGGTCGACCTTCTCAGGAGTGGCCTCCTGAATAGGCGTAGCTGGGGCGGCTTCGGTTTCGGACATTTCGGAATAGGGATCAGCGGAGATGCAACGAGTGTGCGAGAGGCTGTGTTGTGGATTGTCGAGGGGGACAGTTGGCGGCGGGAGAATGTGTCGGTGACAGGAGTGAACGCGTGGATGAGAGACGAGAAAGTGATGTGCTTGTTTATAAGTAGAGCTTAGCTGCAGCTCGTGCTGCCAACGGGTGGGACGTCCAGACGATGTGCAACACTCTCATTCGGGCGCCACCAGTGCTACAAGTGCCCACCAACTGCCACCTCAAGTCGCAAGAGATTGTCACTGAGATAAACTATGTGATAACTAAGCAACACCATTTTATTTTTATTGAAAAACACAGTTAATGGAGTATAATTTGCTGACAAATCTAGACTTTTCTCTTGCAGTTTTAGTCGAATTCATCGTTGGGATGATAGTGTTCACTCAGAAGACGAGAAAGATGAAATGACAAGAAACCACCACTGTTTAACACGGAAAATAAAAAGCATAAGTTAATCCTTGGTGATCCATGCCAGCTAGTACCACTTACATATTGGACACAAAAACAGTTATTAATTCAGGTGGCACGTAATCAAAGACCGGGTTGAGCACTTGACACTTTGTGGAGTAGTCAGATTCGTAACTCAGAATGTCTTGTGGGGTGGAAAACTTGTTGAACTCTATCTTGTCGTCACTGACAAGATACTGCGATGAAAGTTTGAACATTCCAGTGCACACGATGAACTGTCAAATGAACCGAAAGTTAGTTCAATTTGAACAACACACTAGGTCCCTGTACTTACTGGTACAGAGAAGTGCTTGGCTGCCAGTGCCAACGTGTATGCACCGCTAACTGCTTTAATTCTGAAAAAATGATTTCTTACAAAGGTACTTAAACAACAGAAACTCTTAAATACGTACCCTCCGTTTGCCATAATTGAATGAGTTCCAACGATCACCTTATTACATCTACTCATTACGGCGAAAATGGCCGAGTCGGGAATCAAAATGGTGCTGATATTGTCTTTCGATAAAGACAAAGCCAACCCGTGACCCTAAAACGAGTTTTCAAATGAAATATTGAGCAAAAGATAAAGGTTCGAGAATTCTTACATTGCAGAATGGTGCACACTCAGCGATAATGACTTGAAATTTTCGATCCTTTTTAGCGGCATATTTGATAAAGGCTTCGACCGTTTTTGAGCGACCAATTGTCATGATGACTTCATCTGGGTAAATGTGCTCTAGAGCTTGTGAAGCAATAGAACCGCCACTGGTTTCGAGCTCACTAAGCAACTCATTGATGGCAAGGCAAATGGAATCTTTGATGTCGTCAGCCTGAACTTGATCATCAAACTCGCTTAGATTACTCGTCGTAGTGCCGACTATAGTTTGCAAAGTCTCTTCCAAATCACTAGTGCCCTTGCAGTGGTTGTATTCATCGCGAATAATTTTTAATACTCGTTTTATCATGTTTCCAACTACAGTTTCAGTAGGATTAACTTTGACGAGAATTTTTCCCATACAGGTAACATCTTCAATGACATTTCTGTTGGAATGTGTTGAAAATAAATTGATAACTTACTACTACAGAATGAATTGCACAAAGTTACAGTACCTGACATTGTCATAATTTGCTGTGAGTAGATAATCTTGTAAGAAAACAACTGTCTTTTTGGCCAATTCGTGCGACCCGGCAGAACGACTAAATGAATGGTTTGCAATTAGCACAGGTTTCTTAATCAGACATGCTGTACTTGCCCTAATTTAATGTGATCAATAAACTTATCAAGTCCAGAAAATTTGGCCGCACAATCTGGAGAATCCATGTTGTTCTTGTTGATTACTGTCACATGAACTTTGGTGTTTTGATTTAGCAGGCTCTGCTGCTAGTTCAGACTGATGCACTTGCACCGTCTCAACGGCACCAGTCCTGCGTTACACTTGATTGCATCATCATCATTGCCTAAAAAGAGATAATCATGGATGGTCAAACTAAAATGTCACGTCAAGAATGCGGCAAATGCCAGGAAAAAATCCCATGTAATGGTTTATCTGCAAGACTGTAGACATGTCATTCTTGTAAATCTTAGTAGCAACGTTCGGTTTCAGTAAAAGAAGCCCATTGTCATTGATAAAAAGAAAGCCAATTGACATTGATAAAAGATTGAAAACTGGCGTACCACCTCAACACCTAAACTGAATGGCCAATCCCTAATTTAATTAAGTACATGTCATCGATTTGCACTGTTTCACACAAATGAAACGGTATAAAACCTGTTTAGCGCATTAATAACTGTGGACAGTGGTCTGCAGTGAGCACGGTGACACTGCTACTGAACACACAAGGAAGGAGAGACAGGTAAACCCAGTTGCAGTGCAGGTAAGCAAGGGAATCTGGTGGCAGTCACTGTGTGTACCCAAATACGTTCAAACAGCTGCCCTATGTAAGGGGAAGGGATGCAAAGGCACGATTCACGGTAACTGTATTGGTGCCGGCTAACGCTCATTGGTCTTCTCGCAAAGAGATCCCTTGGCAATCGCAGACAGAGATCGCTAGCCAACTGATACAGACCAGTGATACTAGAGCAGAGAGGAAGAAAATACGATAGTCTTTGTTGGCAATTATAAAGTTGATAGCCTTCCCAGTATACTTTCTTCTTTAAAATCAACTGCGCTTTAATGAGTCGACAAGGTAAGCATTGGCGCTGATGGTTCCTCCTTCTGGTTAGAAATCGATCCACCCGGCAACTAGAGACTTCTATTGTTTCCTTTGCCTGTGCCTGTGTGCAGAGAATCGATCCAGTACTAAACAGTTTGCTTTTTTGCTGGCGCCCAACAGTAACTACCAGTAGTTTCTCCATTTGCAGGCATTAGTCATCGTTCGCCACCTAGCGGACACTGAGTCAGAGACTCTGACGTACGAGCAGCCTTTGAAGTTTTGAGCCTGTTCGCGCACTCTCCCTGTAGTGCTCTATATCGTACTTTGCTTGTGCTGAGCAGCGAAAAGTTTTGCCGAAAAAAAGTCGTAGCCATCACCGCGCCGTCATAATTCAGCTCACTTGAATCGACAACAGCAGCTCGGTGTTTCAAACTCCCATCCCCTCTCCTGGTGACACTTCGCCCAGCGGAAACAGCGAATTGTACCACACCCCAATCGTCACGATGTACAACTCAGCGGAGACTGGCACCTACGGCCAGGATGGCTTCGATGCCTTCAGCAGCAAAACAGTTCGTCTTGGTAAATGATGCTTTCTTCCTGACTTTGACAAGTCGGCTTCTGATGCCGGTAAAAGCTTCTTACAGTTTCATTTCTTTCCAGGATTCATTCGCAAGGTCTACGGAATCTTGTCGGTGCAGCTCCTCATCACTCTTGGCTTCGTTTGCGCTTTCTCTCTCAGGTAAGCACTGACACACTTTGCCAAACTTGAAAACACATGCTCAATTTTCATCATTACAGTGATGGTGCTCGAAAGTGGACACGCCAGAACCAATGGCTCTTCTGGGTTGCTTTGTAAGTGAAACACGTGGAGACTGGATAAAATGAGCTAAAATAGTAACATGCACTGTTTTACTTAGCGGTACCACCCTGGTTACCATCATCATGCTGACTTGTTGCGAGAACTTTCGACGAAAGACTCCACACAACTACGTGGCACTGATGGTGTTTACCTTTGCCGAGTCTTTCATGGTCGGGGTGATCTCATCAATGTACTACTACAAGATCGTTCTCACGGCTGTACTGATCACCGCGGTCATCTGTCTGGCGCTGACCATTTTCGCGTTCCAAACGAAGATCGACTTTACCGTCTACAATGGCTTGCTCTTTGTCCTCCTGATCGTCCTGATGCTGTTTGGCTTGATTGCCTCTTTCTGGCGTGACGGCATCGTGCATCTCATCTACTCTTGTCTGGGAGCCCTCTTGTTCTCTGCTGTAAGTACTTCATGTTTGCATGACTTTCTTGTGTTGTCCCTTTGTCTTGTGGTTTGTAAAAGTCCCCTCCCACCAACACTCCCCTCCAGTCGTAGAATCTACCCCACTCCCCCCTCTTTATTTCCCCATTTTAATTGTGGTTTATTTGCCCCTCATTTTTCTGCATCTTTCTCCCAACAGTACCTTGTAGTTGACACCCAAATGATCGTGGGCGGAACCCACAAGTTCCAGATTTCATCAGAAGAATACGTTTTCGCCGCGCTGACACTTTACCTTGATGTTATCCAAATCTTTTTATATGTTTTGAGCATAATTTCCTCAGCCAACCGTTCTTGAGCTTGCTATTCTGCCCCTCTTCCGTTTTCCCATCCCCTGCTATTTCCCCTGATGTTCATATTTGTTTTCCTTTCGCACACTTTGCACTTTGCATCTTAGCCTTCATCCACTTATAAATATTTGAATAACGCGTTATCTCTTCTTTCTGCAGTATCTTGTAGTTGACACCCAAATGATCGTCGGCGGAAGCCACAAGTATCAAATTTCACAGGAGGAATACGTCTTTGCCGCGCTGACATTGTATCTTGATATTATCCAAATCTTTGTCCAATTACTTTCCGTCCTCCAGAGTCTGTCCAGCGAGTAATAATACTAAGTCAAAGTTTGCCATTGGCTATCCTTCTACACGGTTCAAGTTTGACACTTTAACATTACACCTCTTTATCTTTATCTCTTTCACCCACACACACACACTCCATAAATTCACCAAATGTAGTAAGAGCACCACCAACAGCAACAGTACACCGATCAAAGTGATAACGGTTGTTCATACACACACATACACATACACATACATAAAGAAATAAAAGTTTACTTTCAAGAATTTTCAACAGTTGTCCACTTCTTGTTCTTATCTTCCAGCCGGGTTTACAGGAAAAGTGCTTGTCAGTTCAGCCAGCTTAGACTTCTTGTTAGCGGGCTTTTTTGAAACAGTACACTACGTCAACATTCGCAACTACGTCGCGAAGTGTAGAAATCGTGTAAAATAGCCCTGTTTTTGCTAAGTTTTTACTTAAGGGGGGACACCGCGCACTTTTTGACTGCTTTTTCAAATTTTGATTTCTTGGTGGCTATGATGTTCATGAAAGATGTATTTAATAAGGATTGTTAAGAATTTCATGTAGAACAGTTTTGTGTTGATACTATGGTCTTCCGATAAGTGAGTCGTTGTCGGTAACGACATCAGTGTTCTGAACACGCAGGTACAATTTCCGCCAAAACGGGTAATACAAAAAAAATGATTAGGCAAAAACCGTTTCTCTATAACTTTTACTGTGTATTTTTTAGAGTTAAAACAAATTGTATGGAACTTATTCGGAAAGTTCAAAATTACGATCTTAAAAATGTTTTGAAGGATGGGAACGACATTTTAAAGTATAACTTTTTCAAGTTTTTCAAATTCTCATGCATTTTTCATCCAAAATCTTGAATCAAAAATCGTTTAAGAAAAACTGAGACTTTTAAAAATTAATCAAAGACAAACAAAATATAGATTTAGTTGTTACCTTTCATTTGGCATTTCTGATCATGCCATGCCAACTTCCATTTTGCTGGAAAGTGTACCGTAGTGTTCATGAAACGTAAGTCCTTGATGATAACGACCCAGTCATCGGAGGACCAATTTATCTACATAGGACTGCTCTACATGAAATCCCTAATAACTTGTATTGAGTGTACTTTTCATGAACATCATAGCCACCCCAAAATCAAAATTAAAAAACAGTCAAAAAGTGCGCGGTGTCCCGCCTTAAGGCAACCGTCACTCGAACTTTTTAGTTTTGCATTTTTCTAATAGTTTCCATGTAAATTTTCATTTTACATTAAATTTATACAAATTTCGGCTATTGCACCCAAATTTTTAGCCAGATTTTTTTTAAAAAAGCCCGTTTATAATCTTACTCGTTTTTCCGGTGTCCGGTGTGTAAAACCAGTTAAAACTTCTCATTATCCAATTTTGCTCAAATTTGACACAAAAATCACATTAATTCTAACAAAAATTCAGGTAAAAAAATTAGAGTTGTACGACCAACGGGGCCCGAGATCCAAGAACCCGAAAATAATGCACGGTCAACAGTGGGGAAAAAAACAGCCTGCCGTTACTAGCGAATGCAGACTGTCTGCGGTCCCTTGGGAGCGCTATCATTCCTTTCACTAAGAGAAACAAAGTTTTCTTTTTGTTTGCAGCTAATGTGTTTGGCCAGCACAATGACTGCACATGCATTTTGAAGCATTTCACGGCCCAAATTTGCGAGGTTTGATGTGACTTGACTACTGTTAACTTTCGTCGACGAGAGATTTGCAAGCAAAGCGAGCAGAGTCCTAGGAAAAGGAAGTTAACAGTGGTCAACTCACATCAGAGATCTGCGAAAGAAAGATGTGAGTATCCTAACGGCACACGGCTCAAATTCGCGAGGTCTGATGTGACTTGACCATTGTTAACTTCCGTCGACGAGGGACTTGCGAGCAAAGCAAGCAGAACCCTAAGGAGAAGGAAGTTAACAGTGGTCAAGTCACATTAGAGATGTCTGAACAAATCGGTGACTGGAGGCACTTTGCCAAAGTCAGGCAAACACAAGCAGCTGATCTTACACAGTTTATTGTTGGGCGATTCACAGTTGGTACAGAATCTCGTTAGTTACAGGTACATAGGTGTTAGTCGCAATTTGATGAAGGAACGGGTCACGGAGCACTCTACCAGGTAGAGTGGAGTTGGAGGCATCTTCATCATCTCTCGGTGTCACTCTCGGTAGCTCATCTCCAACTAACCAGCCACTAGCGGTGGCGGCTCCCTTTATACTGTTCACTTACTGACATACTCATCACTTCAGTTCTTCAGTACTCTTTAGCATGTCAGCAATGTCTGCTCAATTCCGGCGCGCCATTTTTCTGCTGGCTGACTTTTGGTTGAGGAATCTCTCGTCCAACACTTCCCCCGATTCCTAAACCAAGAGACTCACCACTTTCGTTGGTCGGGCACTCCTCGGCGCGCATCCTTGAGTCTTTCAGGTTTTCGTTGTTGTTGTCGTTTCGGCGCCAGCCCACCACCACAGTCTTCCAGGTGGACTTCTCCAGTTGTTCTCTTGGCGCACCTCGGTCGTCGGGCACTCAGGAATTAGCTCCTCCTGTGCATCATCTCTTGATGGTGGTTCATCGTTAAGGGCATTGTTGCAAGGTCATTTGCAGTCCCTCCTCTCTTGACCAGTCACCTCCAGGACCACCAACAGCTAGGGCGTCTCTTGTTTGGCAGCCACTTTCCTCGACCAGCTACAAAGGGCGTCCCATCTCTGGCGACCCCTGACTCATGCGTCGGATAGGACAACGTCTATCACCAGGTATCGCGGGACAAAGTCTACCGGCGACCCCTTTGACCACCAGTTGGCGGCCTCCTCGGCATAGTCCACGGCGGCGTTCCACTGCGCACGCAACTCTGGTCCTCTCTGTCAGCTTTGGTCCGGTCCTCTGGTCCTCAGTCACAGTCTGGCAAGTTCTTGTCACCCGATCCTTGTCAGCAAGGGCAGCAACTCCTCCGTTTACGTTGGGCCATCCAGGGTAGCTCCTTCCTTGGGCCACTCAGGGCCATTTTTGGGCAAATCGGGGACATTTCCAGGCCACACGGAGCCATCTCTGGGCCATCACCGGGCCACACAATGGCCATTTGCATCATGACCACTCGGGGCCATCGACAGGCCACTCAGGAGCCATCTCCTTGTAACGGGTCATAGCCATGGCCTTGTCTCGGACAACCACAAACCGGTAATCACGTCCAGGAAGCTCCCTCTCCGTCACCATTGGCCACTCCATCTGCTGCTGCACCAGTTGCTCCAGGATCCTCCACGGGGGTTGACAAACGAACACCACAACGCCTTGTGTTGCTCTACAACACAATGACCTCCTTCACCACCTATGCACTTACCGCAAATTGCTCCTGAAAGACGGTGAAGATAACGGAGGCAGCAAGGCGATCCTCGACGGTCATCGCCATTTGAAGAGGCTCAGCACGGCTGTTTAGACGGTTGTGGGAGCTGTCATAGAAGCGATCCACAGCCTCAACAGTGGGATCAAAGAGCTGGCGTGCCTCAAATTGATAAAAAATGGCCGTTATGGTGTTTTCGTCACCGAAAGCTGTGGTCTAAAAAGAAAAAAGAAAAAAGGGAAATTAGAAAAGCAAAATTAGAAGAGTAGTGAGTTAGAACAGACGAAATGAGGTGAGTTTTGACTCAAAAAAGTTTTGAGCAGTGAAAAAAGTGCCAGGGTCTGCAAAAGGGGGAAAAAGAGAATTTTTAGATAACTTCTCAGAAAGTTGCCGGGAGCGAAAGAAATCGAATTCTAGACAGTGATGAGTCAAATCAAACCATTGTTGGTTCTATTTCTGAAAGAGAAAGAGAAATAGAAATCAGCCAGCACCACCACATTCACAAATTCAAAGTGCAATTCTTAAATTATTTTAAGTTCCATCAAATTCTTTCAAATTCCACCAAATTCTACCAAGTTCACCATCTTCTTCATCCTCACTATTCTCATCATCACCAACAACAACGACAATGACTGAAAAGGGTGGTAGCGACGACCTGCTGAACCTGCAGCCAGATGAGTTTGAGGGTGAGTACCTGTTTGGACTATGTTTTTCGGCTTTGTCTTTTGTTGCATTTTAAAGTGCAGACAATAATTTACTTACTCTCTTTAGCTTGTTTAATTATTTTGCCGTTAATAAGCAAAGCCAAAATTGTTGGCAGCAAAGTACAAGTAGTATTAAGGCGAGAGTGAGTCGAATTTTCTATTTTGTTTGCTCGCGTATTATTCCTATAGAGATTGTCATTTTTCTGCCAAACTTTATAACTCCACTTCTAGAGTACCTGAAATTCAGGTTAAAGTCTCAAATTAAAGTTAAAGAGCTGCTCTAAGACCGTATGCAAGGGATAAGCAAAATATTTTGTAGTTTTGTTTTTAGAAATTGTCAAAGTTGAAAAAATCAGAATTTTTTAAAATTTTCAGCTTTCAAAGTTTCTAGAAACAAAACTACAAAATATTTCGCTTATCTTTCGCATACAGTCGTGGAACGACTCTTTGACTTTGGTTTAAAACTTTGATCAGAATTTTAGGCACTCTAGAAGTTGAGTTATAAGATTTTAAAGAAAACAGAAAATCTCTAAAGGAATTATACGAGAGCCAATAAAATAGAAAATTCTACTCACTCTCACATTAAAACTAAACTTTTTTACACAGCGCTGGAATTGGGGCTAGAACTGCCCTTTGACTTCTCCGACGACCAGCAGCAGCACCTATAGCACCCCAACGAAGAAGGCTCAGCTTTTGGTAATGTCCGACCAGTCGAACCATCGCCTGATTTAGTTAACTCTAATCCAATTCCTCTAGTGGTGCCTGCTCCTTCGCAGCTGGTCAACGAGCAGCAGCAGCAGACACAGCCAAAGCAAGCAAGGAAAAGGGCGGCTCCAGCCGAGAAGAACAAAGACGAAGCTGGGCCCAGCCGCTATGTTCGGCATCGTAAAAATAAGAAGGAGGAGGAGGAAGCGACTGCCAGGATGGTCGAAGAGCAGAAGGAGCGCATCGCCGTCCTCGAGGCTGAGAACCAGCAGCTCAGAGACTGGGTCACAGGGCTGGCGCTGCTTGGGCACCACTGCCCGGTCTGTGGGGCGGTCAAAGCGGTGGCCCCAGCACCAGTAGAAGCAGCAACAGCCGCCCAGCTGTAACCACCTGCACATTGTCCTCCTCAATGCACTCCTCCTTGTCAGCTGCATCCTCTTCGCCACCAACAGCAACAACAGCAAATACAACAAGTACAAAAAACATACTAGTCAAAATACCAAATGCTTTATTCCAAAATAAAAAGTCTAAACTACTTGCTGCAGTACTTTCTGCTGTACAGTTCGCTTCTGTACTCCAGTGTTTCGAGGTGTTTCAAGTACATGCACCGCAGTGCGTCGTACATCAGTGGCAGGCGGTTCAGCTCGCTCGGCGAGATTCGCATATTGTCAAAGGCCAAACCAACCTGATCGGTGCTGGCCAATGGTAACTTGCCGTACCGCTGGCTGAAGTGAGTCAGAATGGTGAAGCCTGCTCCCATTAGGCGGCCGACTTCGATTGCTTCAGACATGGTCGTGTGGAAATTGTTACGCGCAAAATTAATAAGCCCATCCTCCACTGTCGCTTCGTGGATGAGCAAGTCACAGTTGCGACCTTGCTGTACTAAACTGTCGCATGGCTGCGTATCACCGGAGAACACAAATCTGATGAATAGAACGATGAATTAGATTAGCGCTGAATGAAACAGCTGGCCATCTGAGCTCACCTATAGCCAGATTTAGTGGTAATGGAAATGCCGTATGCATAGGCGCAATGGCTCACTGGAATCAGCCGAACCTCGCTAACGCTGGGCAGTAGTCGAGTGACCTTGGCTTTGGAGTCATCAAAGTACCGATTGACTACATAGTGGTACTTAACGTTTAGGTCATTCAGACTAGAGAAGGACATTGACTTGGAGTGCAGAAACTTGGAGACCATCGGAGGCATGACGACCATCACTTTGCCGCCGACAGCCTGGTGCCGCCTTTCAATCAGCTGTACGAGGCCCATGTGGTGGTCAGAGTGGTGGTGCGATATGAAAACCGCTTTAATCGACTTGAGCACTTTGTCAATTTGCTTTGGTCCGTAAAAACGTAACAGCTGTCCGTAGGTGTTCTCGCCGCACTCTAGCAGAATTGATTCAGTAGCAGACAAGTTGACCAGAATGGAAGAGACATTTCGAATGGGAAGCGATACTGAAGATGCAGTGCCTGAAAGGTTTTAAAATGTATTCAATTCTCAAAAGTTTAGCCATTAAAAGTTACCAAGAAAAACAAACTCTGGATAGAGTAGATCACAGGACGATTTAGTTGACGCTTGTTTAGAATAGAGAAGCTCTAAAGTTTCATTCAAGCCATCTCGTGTCGAGCCATCTTTGTGAATTAAAACATTTTCCTTGTTACTGAGATCAATTGGCGGGATTTTATCGAACGTAATGGGTGACGATCCTTCTTGAGGCTGAGGTCTCAACTTGAAACTAAGACCGGTTGGGCAGAAAATAACTTTGTCTGAGCTGAATCGCTGCCTGCTTGACGGATCACCATCAAGTGATAGCTTTTCATTGAGCATAGGAAACAGTTTTGAATCAATGTAATTAAGTTGTGCTTGGAAGCGATGAGAAGAGTACAAGCACATAGATGGATTACTTTCAGTGATGAGCAAATGGTGGCTTTTTGGTAGATTTTCAAGAAAAATTTTGTATCGGTGACTCAAAAGAACTTTATCATTTGTAAAATGAACAATGCATTCGCTCTTGTGAAGAAAATCCCTCACATCGCCATTTTTTTCGAGCTTTCGGAAAAAGTCAACGCTGCCAGATTCCAAAATTGTTAAACGCCGTTCAGGCTGATCAGGATTGCATACATCAGAGGGCAAAATTGTTTGACCATTTTCAAGAGTAACTGAATTTCCATTTTCTAAATCAAACACCATTTTCCGTGGTACGCGGAGCTGGAAACACTTCTCCAGACATATTTTGCCTTTTTGAGCTGCAATTTCTGCAAGATAAACAACAGAAACGTTGTTGCCACCCTCGTCGATGATAACTGGCCTTATTGAGAGTCGTTCATGGTGAAAGATTTCGTCTGATTTACCGTCAAAATGAAACTTGACCCTTTTGAGTTTGGTGTCAAACCGAATACATTCTTGAATAACATCTTCACTGTTGAGTCCGGTAACTGAAAAATCTTTTATCCCAGCATCGTAGCGTGCCATCAACAGAGAAGACAGCCCGCTAAAGTTGCTCCAGCTGTTTGATGTTGTAAAGAAGTGCTCAACTTTGGAAGACTTGAATCTAAAGAAAGTAAAAAATGTAAGAATGATAAATACAAAGTAAAGTCCTTATGGCAGTCTAACCCATAGTCTGGAAGCAATCTCTGTAAGCCTTCGCCGCAGTTGAACATAAACAGTCGGTCATTGTAGTCGAGTATCACTGAGCGCGGGTTCCCACCGGCTCCATTACCGAGCACATGAAGCAATATGGAGTCACCATTGTGTTTTGCAAGAGAAGACAATGCGGCTCTGTTGACCAAGTCAAAGTAACGCCATGCTGGTGGGGGCAAACACTTCCGAAAATGAGTTAATATTCGCATCGGATATGCAGATAACTGATAATGTCAAAAACTCCAAATAACAACAACAAAACGAGAGCACGCGAAAAATCAGCTGACAGCAAACATTTGTGTATGATCCCAAAAATCACGCTGAACAACACGCTGAACACACACGCGCGACAGGAGATTCATTTGGTGGACACATTCATAACTTTATTTTTTATTTGTAAAATGCAAAGTTAATTTAAAAGGCAGTCATAAACTTGATAAAATCATAAATGAGCTTTATTGCTGATTTGGGTAAGTTGGAAAGTTCTGTGTCGGAATCATTTGATTAAAGTTACTTGGAAAATCTGGCCGTGTGGTAAATAAAAACAAATTAATTTTGGCATTTCAATTTTTACTATTTGTTACTCTCTTACCTGTATATACGGTAGTTCCTGGCCGGTACTCTGATACTGGCTCTAAATAATAATTCTGATCGTGGCTGAGTGGAGCAGGACTGACGGCAACGGAGGGAATTGGCGCCATAACTGGAGTTGACTGATGATCCATTTGAATATAGTTGGCATTATTTACAAAGTTGTTTGGTGCCTGTGGAAAAGCACCATTCGGGACTGTCTGATCAAAAGGAGGCATTTGCTGTCCCATTGCTAGCATATTATACCCGGGCATGTCGCGAGCCATTTGACCACCGAGCATTTGGCTAATCATCTGATCACTAGGAATTTGGTTAACCATCTGATCACCGGGACTGTAGCAAGGCGCCTGATCATTGGGCATGTCGCAAACCATTTGACCACCGGGCATTTGGCTAATCATCTGATTACCGGGCATATAGCTAGTCATTTGGTTAGCGGGCATGTGACTAGCCATCTGGTCACCTGGCACGTAGCTAACCATCTGGTTACCCGGAAGAGGAATATCTGAAAGTGGAGATAAATTAAAGTTAGAAAGCTTAAATTTAAACTGCCAAAACAACTTACCAAGAGGGCCAATCAGTTGAAGTAGATTTTTAGGATTACAAAGTATTCGAAGTCTCTGCAACCGCCGTTGCCGTCGTTCCTCTTCCTGTTTCTCACAAAGTTCCATGTTTTCCCTTAGGGTGTCAATCATTTTCTGGCCTAAATCTACCCTAGACTGGTTTATCCGTTGTTGCCTCTTCATCAACATTCTCTGCTGCAACAGAAACTCTTGCTGTTGCAGCATAAACTGTGCCCGTATTTGTCTAGAGGAAAGTGAGTTTTGATCGACAGTACATCTCTCAATTCTGGGTCCAATGCCGACTCGATGAGTGATTCGCATTGGCTTGCTTTCCATATTCGAGTACTGGTCTATGTAGTGCTGCACGTAATGGTTTTTGTTTTTTGCGCTGCCAAGATAAAAACTGTAAGGAAAAAGAAAGACATCAGAAAACAACCACAGAAAGTAATTCAGCTCACATACTCAGGCTTCAAACATTCTGATTCTTTGCTGTGAAGCAAAGTACCGTAGTAGGTGTTATCAACTGCTTTGTGAAAAATAACGATGCGAGCACAATTTGAGTTATCCAAGTGATCAATGTTGTACTCCTCAAATTTGACCATGTCTTCGCAAATGCTATCCTCATCATTTGGTTCTTTGGCAAGCATTGTAATGTCCTTGTATCCGTACGATCTAAACATCTCGTGATCATTAATAGTGTTGGAAGGTATCACCATGGGGGCCAGCTTGGGACGAGGATTCGCCCTGATAAAGTTCAACAGACTAAAAGACTTGGCCGTTGATAAATCAAGGGGAAGTGACCTTTTCAATCGTTTTCTTCGCATTCTGACAAACTGATTCTCGCACAAAATATCCTTTCTTCTGGCGAATTTCTGTACAAACACGAAAAATTGTTAGTGCTGATATAATTAAAGCGACATTAATTCGCACGTACCCTTGCAAGTGCGTAAACATTTGGGTTGAGACCCAAGTAAAGTTTGGGTGCGTTAGCTTGAATCAGACTTGATTCTAGCTCCATAAGAGCTTTGTTGTTCCACTTGAACTTATGGTTTGTTGTAAGCATAATTTTATTTATCTCATTTTGGTGGTTCAGTCGGCTTGGTTTTAGCAGGATGAAATAAGATAGGAACGATTCAGGATTTCTGCTTGGAAGGCGGTGATTTCTAATTTCGGCAAGAATGCACCCATTGTAGTAGACATTTGAGTAATGGTTTATTGGATTTTCTCTCGGTATTCCAGATTCTGTTTCGTCTAGTTCAGTTTTTATAGCTGAATTTTCCTCTTCCCACTTGAAACACCACCACTCATCGATAATATCTGCCAAAAGTGGTGGTATTTCACCGTTGTCAATATAACTGAGAACGTATTTGTCCTCACAATAAATATTGTTTGTGTAGTGAACTTTGTTTTCGGTGAAGTGTTTCACGCCAAAACTAGTAGATTAATTAATAGTGGGTCGGATGAAAAAAATCATTAAACAACTATTATCGTACCTGAATTCTTGATTCTTTTTCAGCCTGATAACCACATAATCTTGATTCCGTTCGTGAACAATAACATTAATTAGCTTGTTAGTGTTTTTTAAGTTCTGAGCAGAAAACAAAATGGTAAGAAATCAAGGGATTTAAAATAACTATTGTCTACTAATTACTTTATACAGATGAACTTCGTAGTTAGGTGATTCAAACTCATTGGCAAATGAAGTAGGCTGCTCTTCCTCTTCCTCTTCCTCCTCAAAGCCTACCCCGTTGGGTTTCAGGTTTCGGGACAACTGGCTGAATATAATGGAAGACATGGTAAAGGCGATGTTGTCGATGTATTCAGTAGTGAGAGAGAATCAGACAGCAAACAAAACAGTCTCTGTTTGTCATAGCATGTGTCAGTGAAGGAGCTGCTGCCATGCAACTGTAGCCGACTCGGTCTGCAGCAGACGCACTCTACCAGAGAGAGTCCTTTGGATTCTATTTCCACAAGTGATGCATGAGTACACTGCAAACACCTGGCGATTGTCAACTGTAACGAATCATTTAATTCATTTAAATCACCACTAATCACGGCACGTTTTTCTCACGTAAGTTCTCATTCCTTTTATTATTTGATCGACTAGAGCTAATTGTATACTGTAGGGTCACAGTTCACGTACAAATCAGGGTTGTTTCAATAGGCAACAAGATAGATCTATGCAAAATGAGAATAACAAAGTGGATAAGTTCTGTTTTGTTTGTACAGGGACGATTGAGTTGGAGTGAGAGGTGTACGTATTTATGCTTTGACAGCCAATTTTTCGGTGGTAGAAGTGTCGCCATTAGTGGACAAGGCGATGGTAGAGATTGCCGGCTGTTGCTGCTTCGGCTGGTCCGCTTTCTCGGCACCAGTGGACGGCCTCTTTGCAGGATTGTCATTGGTCGTTTCACTTTTCGACTCTGAGCTAAAGTCACCAGTTTGAATTTTGTTGTTCAGTCGGTACTGTTTGGCGAGGTTGGCTTTGATGTTGTCCAGATACCTTGCCCTCTTTGCTGCTTTAGCTTCCGCTTTTGATAATTTCAACTTTTCGCTGCGAGCAGCATTTTCTCGGTTGATGGCTCGTTGTTTCATCACAAACTCATAAGTGGACATGCCGACACATTCTATTTGGGAGATATGACAAACAGTTTGAGTACACTGCATTGCACCTGTGACCGACTACTTACTGAGGAATATGTGAAATCCGCAGAGATGTGTCAGAAGGAGAAAGGCAATGGCGGAAAAGGCCAGAGTAGTGTAGAGCAGCGCTTGCCACATGACACGGACGTAGCCTTCATTGTTGGCTTCGAAACACAGAAAGTGCAGTCGAGCAGGCAGTTCCGGTATCTCGGTCACCAGGGCAGGCTCACTTGATGTGCTGTTTATGATACTGATGTTGGTGGCGGGGGTAGTGGTGGTGTTTGTGGTGTTGGTTCCATTATTCAGCTCATCTTTCACCGCCACCGCCACAGCACTGCCCAACTGTAAAAGGTGTGTAGAGTGCAACTGTACTGTGTGCACAATGGCCGTCACCAGAATGGTTAGGGCTTGTACGAGGGCGGTGAGTACTGACAGGGCGAACCATCTGATAGGGGAGGGATCAAGGAATGCAGTTTGTTAGTGTCAGTCATCGTCGACTAGAGCATGTTCTTCACTTACTTGTAGTTTTTCCCACCTACACAGGTGTTCATCCACTTGCAGTGGTGATCGAAGGAGGCAACGCACTTATTGCACAGACTGCAGTGCTTCGATTTGCTGGCCACCTGCGACTCACAGATGTAGCAGAACTGATTCTCAATGACGTGCTTGTGGGCAGAGCGGTCAAACTGACGAGGCTTCAGTTTGCTGTCCGACTGTCGATGAGTGAGCAGCACATTGTCGTCTATTGGATCGATGGAGGCAGCGGTGATGTTGAAGGCAAAGTGCAGCAGGTAAATGGTCAAGTTGAAGGAGGCAAGGGAGAGCACCACCTCGGTGCTATCAAAGTTGGGCACCATGAGGAGAAGGTTGATGAAGCCAAAGAAAAAGTACAGCGTCCAGCCGATGATCTGAAAGAAGTGAATGGGCCGACTCCAGCCATTGTGACGTACATAGGTGAACGATTCCTCAGGACCAGACTTTGGGTACACCTGAATGGTCATCAGGCCAAATGGGACCGAAGCTGCTGAGGCTTTGCTCTAAAAGAATGTGCAATGGTGATGATGACGATAGTGATCTCCACTATCTGGCCCGAGTGAGGCGACCACTTCACTCTCTCTCCAGTGCAGCACCGAATTGAGGCTGAATTGATTCTGGTAATGGGGCACTTGCCGCTCGTCTGCTGTTCGCCAGCCACGACGACGCTCACTGAGGCTGGCATTGACTCACATTTCAGTCCGTCGCGTCTTTTGGATCATGCGCCCAGGCGGTCCACCACTTCCCAGCAGCTGCTAGCTGCTTGCTAGCCCCGAAACGTGACCGTGTCGTTCATCGATCCGAACTAGAGCACCATTACTCCTGAACTTGGCATCATTCGACACTTGCCTGTTTGACACCAGTCACTCACTGCCAGACAATGGCTGCTTCTTCAAATGAGCTATTCTGCCAGATTGCTGCTTTTTTGGTACTGTCACTGAACACTTGGCACTATGGAAACAGGGTTTTTGTTTGTATCGATTATCACGTACCCCTGCTTTACACTATTGCCATTTGGTCCATCATTTGGCTGTTCGTTCCTCCCATTGATTGCCATTGTTAAGAGCTGAATCGATGAGTGAACAGCCTTAATGGGCGAGCATTTGTCCAATTACTTTTGGACGTTTCTCTCTCTGGCACTACTAATTGCTAAATGTCATTAGCGCACTTGAAGTGCAAAGTTTGCACTTGTGCTGTCAATATGATAATGAGGTAGGAGAAATAACTGCTCATCAACTTGAGCAAGGCTAAATGAGGAGTTTGTCTACTGGGAAATGATATTCAACTCTGGCAAAGGCTTTTTTGGTGATAAGGAAGTGTGCACAGGAAAGCCTACACGGTGAGCACTGGACGCAATACTGAACGACAAAGTGTACGTCAGTTATAATGAAAGCCTTCGAAATGTCAATGACGAGCAAGAGCGAGTAGTCACAGCATCGAGGCACTCCGAATCAATACTCACCTATTTGTGCTAAACTCATCACTCTGCACTTCCCCATAGAGAACCAACAAACACAACTACCACCACATTGTGCCATGTCCTCCTCACCACCGAGCAGACCCTTAGATCACCACCTGCACTGTTCTCAAGCTAATGCAGTTACCCGACACTGGCAGACGCAAGGCCGAGCCAACTTTGCCGCGAAGGACTTTGTACTGCCTCTCTTTGTGCTCAACGATGATTCCGATTCGGCGGAGATTCCCTCATTTCCAGGTACGTCCGTTCTCCTTCTTGCCAGCACACATCTGTTTGTCTAACACTTTAAATTCAATATTTCAAGGGGTCGCCAAAATGGGGGCAACAGTGCTGATGAGCTACCTGCGTCCGCTGGTGACTGATCTGGGCCTCTCATCCATTCTACTTTTCCCATCGCTGGGGGGGCAGAAACAGCTCTCTGATGGCTTTGATGCGAGCAAGAACCCACTGCTGCGCGTCGCCTCCCGCATCAAAGAGGCCTTTCCCAGTCTGTGCCTCATTGCCGATGTGTGCCTGTGCACCTTCACTGAAACAGGTACACTGACAGTTGTTGATCTCAACTATATATCACCACCATCTCTAAATCCTTCTCCTTTCCAGGACACTGCTGCGTCTTTGATGATGCAGGTCGTATGGACAATGAGAAGTCAGTAGAGCTGCTGGCGAAGCTGTCGGTGGCGTACGCCGGTGCTGGCTTTGATGTGATAGCCCCCAGTGATATGATGGACGGTCGAGTGGGCGGCATCCGCAGTGCACTCAACTCGGCGGGCTTTGCACATGTCGACCTGCTCTCCTACTCCTCCAAGTTTGCCTCCTGCTTCTATGGGCCATTCCGTGACGCAGCAGGTAGGTAGTGACACTGACAACAATATATATATACTGATTCTCTCTATTTGGCAGGGTCTGCACCCAAGTTTGGCGATCGCAAGTGCTACCAGCTGCCTGCTGGCTCCCGAGGGCTGGCGTTGCGAGCCGCCGAGCGGGACATTCGCGAGGGCGCCAGTCTGGTGATGGTGAAGCCGGCAATGGCCTACCTGGACGTCGTCTCCTCCATCGCCGCCCAGTTTCCCAATTTTCCCGTTGCGGTCTATCAGGTGTCAGGGGAGTACACGATGCTGGTGGAGGCGGCCGCCAAGGGCGTCTTTCAGCTGCAGTCAGTGGTCACCGAGACACTGTACAGCTTCAAGCGAGCCGGCGCCTCGGTGATCATCACCTACTTCACGCCGCAAATCTTGAACTGGATCAAAGCAGGCGAACTCTGAGAGGCAGTCTTCAAAGCTGCAATTGTGCAATTGACAACACCACAATAAATAAGAGTGAACAAATGAGTTTTATAATAATCACAAAATTGACTCGGATTAAAGAGATAATATGGTGAAATTGATATCGACCGAAAAGATAAGTAGATGCCTAGCAACGAGGGATGTTTTGTAAAAGAATAAACGATGAAGAAAGAGAAGAAAAGAAAAGAGAAGAAGAGACCGACACAACACCAAAACAAAAAAAGATCAGCAGTTGCCGACTGACACTAGCCCGTTGCTGCTCGGAGGTTCACCGTCTCGATTGTCCTCCGGTTCTTCAGATGAAATGGCTATGATGAGCTCGTTCTCATTTTCACTGTGGTCCAGTGAATCCAGTGGGACTGACGGTACAAAGTTTTCTTGTGGCCTACTTTTCAACAGAGGGGTAGAAAATGAGTTGTTCACCGCATTACTAATCGGCGGCTTTGGATCAGAAAAGTATTTCTTCAGGCGAGGATCATTCTTTGCCGACAGGTCGTTCAAGTACAGGTCATTGTAGGGCGAATAGTCGATGGCAGAAAGTTTAGCTGGGAATAACTTGTACTCGACTATCAGATTAGGATTGCAAACCTTGATGATAGGTTTTGCCAATCCGTTCTCATCAGGCTGCAATGACTGTAGAGCTTCGAGTGGCTGTGTTTGAGTTTGTGGCGGCGGTGCCAAGGGAGGCTGCGTCCTTGGGTCCTTGGAGCGGTTCAGGCGAGGATCGCGAATTTCAGGCTTCACAGGAACGATATGAGCAGCCGAAGTTGGTGGTGGAAGAGGCTGCACAACGGCGGCAGAATTAGGCGGCTCCGGTACGGCACCGTTCCTAATCTGTCTGACCATATTGCTAACATCTAGAGCTGATATCTGATGGCCAAAGGGGTCAGCAGCAGCAGGAGGTGGTGGAAAAAAGTTGGTGTTGGGCACGTAGTTGGCTGGCTGATCAAACACCGGGTTGATCACTGGTGGATTGGCCAGGAAGGGATTGGGCATGCCCGGCCGAATTCGATAGTCCTCATCGTGCGCTGATGCTTCAATAAGTCTCCTCTCCTCTTCAGATATCTCCTCGTTGTCTGCCTCAACTGCCTCAACTGGCTGCGGCTGTGGCAGTGTATGGCTGTCGTCATTGCTGACAACCTGGCTTGGAACTTCCTTCCCCTTATTGGCTTCCTCCTCCTCCTTGACCTGCTTCATGTGATTCTCAATCTCCTGAACGGCCATCATTTCGTCCATCTCGTCAGTGTCGAGCATGTCATTGTAGTAGTTGAGAATTTGTGCTTCAATCTCTTCTTCGTCGTCTTCGATTCGAGGAGTTGGTGGCTTATCAGTGATGGCGAAAGCTTCATTGATTAAAAAGAGATTCTTTTTTAGTCCTGTGTACGCTTTCTCAAGTTCTTTTAACTCTTGCTGCCACTTCCATGTGTTGTAATGAGTTCTCATCTTTGGCTTAGGATCGCCAAGAATCACGGGGCGAGTTTTTGCAAGTAATTCTGTTAAAGAGAAACAACTGAGTTAGTAAAGTGATGTATTCCATTTGCTAATCTTACGTTCTGTTTCAATGTTGAATGAAGAATCGAGCTCCGGGGAGTCAGCGATGACATCTCCGTTAGCATCAAAATCGGTAGGTGATTGCTTGTTTGCAGGCCATTCAGCGGAAAAGTTTGGCCTAAATGGCTTTGGATCATCAGGCAGAACACCCGAATCGAGGTAATTGCGCAGAATGTCTCTAGTTTCATCAGTTAGTGGAGCGTGACTAAAGCGACATTCAGGACCCGCATAGCAATGGGTGTTTGTGTGGTGGAACTTGCACGGAAACTCCTTGTGCATAAAGAGACAGAGTTCACCTTTGCCTAGTGGATCAAAAGTTTAGGGATGAGTTTAAATGTTCGGGTTAAGAGAGCAGGCGATTAATACAACTTACCACAAAACCCTTGAAGGTAAAACTTGCACAGCTCTTTTCTCTTTGGGACTACGCAGTCGTGCGAAAAGTTGCAGTCCGACCCTTTATGGCACTTTCCATCCATGTAAAATTTGCATATCGCCTTGTAGACAGGCGGCCGAACGACAGGCGGTGGCGGCGGAGGCTCGGGAATGCTAGTGGAGTTGGTGCGCTCTTTGGTTCGTCGCTTTAACCGAGCGAACCTTCGACTTGTGTCAGGATCTACGTACGAAAGAAAGGATTGTTTTAGTACAGTCAACTCCGGTGCTGCTGAGGAAACAAGCTAATACCTGTCCCGTGAAGTTGCTTCATAATCTTCACTATTCGCAGCAGTAACAAAGACTTCTCCTCGGGCTTTATCGCATCAATGAGGTCCTGAGAGGCCGTGCAGCCTAGTATTTCGAGGATCACATCAAAGTCAAGCATATCAAAGTTGTAGTCCTCCTCATCATTTAGTTCGACACTGTCGAATGAGGTGTCAAAGAGGCATCCACTGATGTCCACCACATTTTGGTCGCCTATCTTTCGTTTCGCCTCAACGCTATTGGACCTTTTCCGCTTTTTAGTATTATTCTTTTTCCTTCGCTTGTTTGGCTTGAAGTTATCCTCCCTATGAGAAATGAGTTGTACGTTACAAATCAAGAGACTTTCTAGTTCTCTGAGCACCGCGTATGTACCTGTCCATGTAATAGCTACTAAATGTACCGGCAAATGAGGTCAGATTGCTTATTTCCTTATTCTCTTTTTCATTATTCGGTCCCGGGCCAGCTCCATTCTGCTGCCCAGGGGCAACAATGTCATCTTCATCGTCGGCAATTTCGCCGTCCTCCAGAATTTCCCCTTCTTCCTGTTCCTCGACTTGCATTGCTTCGGGTTTCACTTCTTCCGTCATGATTGTGACTTTGCTGAGATCGTCCACTTTATCTAGCAAAATAGTGCATCTGTCGAGAAAAGTAACAACAGAAAAAGTGAGTTGGTTAGTTGCTGGGCCAGACAGTGAGCACTGTATTCGGGAGTGCATTGTCAACTGATGATTGTAACTGTGCTACTGGAAATGGTTCGCCTCAACTGACATCATCCACTTCTCCCTTCGCTAGTATTGCCCATAATCATCCTCATCACTGTGACATTACGCCACACGTTAATGAGTCACTGCTAGATTGAGTCGATGAGCCCATAACAGTTCCTGCTGAAGCAACTGTGATGTGAGTTCAATGAATTTAGAGGCGGTGAACTAAGAGGCAAAGGAAGGTGCAACAGTGAAAACAAGGTAAATACTAGCAGCTACTAGAAGTACTACTAATGGACTGGCGCTACAGTATTGTTGCTAGCCAGCACCAGCAAGTCAGTGCAGCGTGTGTAGCTAGGGCGACGACGAAGATGGGTAAAGTCTGTTCAAATTGATTTAAATGGAATTCTGGTCACTGAGTTCAACACAATGGAGGCACTTGAGAAGTTGGGCGTGCACCAGCACAGCAGTTTGTGTCTGTTTGTAATTTTCACCCGTTTTTGTGTTTGCTGAAGCTGTACTGGCTCTACACTACACAAGTGCAGTTTGTGAGCATTATGTTTGTTTGCTGTAAGGGCCAGTGCTCTTCGAAGTTCACTGCGGCGTAGACTGGGGCCAAGACCGTTGAGACTACAGCTCAGCAACCTCAGAAATGATTATGGCACATCAGAGTGCATCATCGCCAGCGTTTTGGTAATGTCAAGTGTGCACTTTCTCTAGTAATGCCGCCTTTGGTCGTCTGTGTAGCTCTGGGCAGTCATAGCTCTAGGCCATTGGGATATAGCACATTCACACCGTACTAACCAGTAGAGAGGCCTAGCTCGTCGAAATTGTTTGACCGATAGTCAAATGGGGAGCACACCAACACGGAAAGAGTGAGAGAGAGAGAGAGAGAATGAGTAGGAAAAGGATCTGATCTCGGTGGTGCTCGTCTTTGCCGTCGTCGATAGTGCGAGTGCGTGCCAAACTCGTTGGGGAGCCGTCGCCACTGCCTGCGCCTGGAAGTGGTGAGCAGCGCAGAGGAGAGAGTTGCACAGAGTGCACTACTCTGCAGCGGCTGCAACGGTCTCTTGAGCTGAGTCTGACTGCCGCTGCCTCTGCTGCTGCTGCTCTACGTCACCGACACAGTGTGTGCGGCAGTGAAACGTCTCTCCACCGAGTGGCCCCACCCTCTGAGAAGGAGGATCGCGCAGCTAAACGACCAGAGCAACGCCAAAAATGGAAGATGGCGTCAGGGCTGGCAAAAGGCAAGAGGACACTCCGACATCGGAGGGAAGGTACTGAGAGGTACTGAGAGGGCACTTTGGTGAAGATGTGAGTCAAAATTAGCAGTAGTAGTAGTTTAGGTAATTAGCATTGGCACTAGTTAAATTATTGGAGAGATTTTGGAGTTGAATTTCAAATATTTACCTAGAGCGGCATCACTTGGAGAGTGGCTGTACAGTATCACCAGACTGGGTGACCACTAGATTAATGCGCTCAATCAAATAGCAATCACTGGCTTGTCGATGCTTTGTGGTTTACACGGTCGCCGATCAAAAGGACGCGCACACACACACTAGGCCAGAGACTTAAGATCCACCGCCGACTTTGGGACTAGCAAGTGGTCCCGTGCCTGATCTTCTAGTGCGTGTGTGCTGCTGCGTGGAGCTGTGACGCGAGTTTGACACACCGAGTTTGCGTGTCAAAGTGTGGTATTTCGATTCCGAGTATTGCACACAAATGCGGGTTTTGTGATGGTTTTGATCCGCGAATTTCAGTCTGTTAATCAATGTATACTTTGTGAATGCGACTTTCCCGACGGCGAATCAATCCACAACTGGCGCAGTCAGACTGTGGAAGTGTGCAAGTATGTCTTACGATGTCTGTGCCTCCTTTAGGCGGCCAGCAGCATTTGGAGGAGATCTGGGATGAAGAGGACAGCGAGCCTGTTTTTTACTCACTCGGTGTTGCAGCTATTTAGTAAGCAATTACGCACAGTCACAGTTGCACATTTGTACAGGCACGAAATTCCACTTACAGACGCCGACTGCGCCATCTCACGGTGTAAATGAAACGCGTCCAAAAAACGCGTTTAATTTTTGCAATTCAAAAAAATTGACTAATGTTTTTCCCGCGGTCTGAAAAAAAGTTATGAGGCACTGTTACTGTGTTGAGCAAAGATCACAGTCGTAAACGATAAGATAAACGCCGTCCATAGTTTTAAATCACAGTGCAGAGGGACCTGAACAAAAATCATAACTTTGTTTAAGGCAAATAATCAACAGACTAGGAGATTGGACTCCGTCTACCGGTTCGACGAACAACTGCTCTGAAGAGGTCGGCGCCAAAAGGCTGAATTGCCTTTAATCAATGTTGATCATTAGGTATCACAGTTCAGCCGAGAATGTCATTGATCGCGGTTTGCAAGGGAAACGGCTGACTGTTGCATTTTGCCGCATAGTCATCGTAGTTGAGAGCGAAAGTCATCGAGCCGCCAAACCCGTTGTCGGAAATCCACTGTGACTTGATCATTACGCTTTCCACATCGTCATATGAGATCCACTTGTTTCCGTTGTACAGATAGGGCACTTTGGAGACGCGATCAAAGACTCGAGTTGCAGTGAGGGAAGCCAACTCAGGGCACATCTCGGAGAAGGTTATACTGACTAGAAAGGAAAAACAGTTTAGAAATAAAGTACACCCCAGATGATGCTTCACCAACCTTGTGTTCCGTTGCAGAGAGAGTACACTCCGTGAAACTGAGGATTGGCAAGGTAGTAGAGGTACCCGTAAAAAGGAATACCTACGATAATCTGGTCTTTGCGCAGTCCGCGACTGTGCAGGTAGTGCGCTGAGAACTCAACATTAAAGTACCTCAAGTACCAAATGTCCAGTTTGTTTGCCCTCAGTGGAGCATTGTAGTTTGTGTATGGAAAGGTGCCCGGAGTGTGATAGTCATACGTCATAATATTGGCAAAGTCGATGTACCTACTGATGGCGGTCACTTGGTAACTCTTCTCCACAATGAACATAATTGGTGTCAGTGCCACAGAAAGCAGATACTGTCCTCCTTTGCTCTCCTGGTCGAACCGTGCTCGAATCATCTTTAGAAGTTTTGTAAAGTTCTTCTTGTCATTGGAAATGTACGGAAACTCCCAGTCCTGTAAATTGAATTGTGTCAAATTGGTAATTGGCAGTAGTAAACAGGCTCACGTCTTACCAGATCGACGCCATGAAGATTGTATTGCTTGAGAAAGGCAACCACAGAGTCGATGAATCTGTGTGATAAAAAGAATTAATGTTGCATCGATCATTTCAGTTCAGCCTTTTTTTACCTCGAGATGGTTTTATCATCTTCCCTGACAAAGGCAAAGTCTGAGCCACCGATTGAGAAAAGAAACTTGACGTTGGCGGCATCAGTTCGGTTAGCCGCACTGCTGGTCATCAGTTGAATGTACTGCACCAGCTGGGGCTCAGCGTGGACGGTACCATTGAGCGTACTGGTGAAGGCAAATATGATGTGGGAGCAGAGATGCCATCTCATCTCACCGGGACTGAGCAGCTCCAGGTGAGGGCTGCCATTGTATCCGACGAGGTAACAGACGCGCTTAAAGGCCCCTTCGGCGCAGGGGACTGAAAGCAGGCAAGTGAGAATAATCTGCAGTAGAAGTAGATGCTTGGAGTGGATGATCTTCATCTTGGCAACAGTGCTGTTCGGATCCGGCAACGACTAAATGAGATCGTCACCTAGATGCGGTTGCCATGATCCCCGGTTGCAGAGTGCTTGAAGGTCCAATGTTCAAAAGTGCTATCAAAGCGAGAAATCCCTTCACGCGATATCATTCGACTGTTTTCTTAAGAAGGATCGTTGTGCATGATGCGTGTCACCATGACTACCACAACTACAAAGAAAAAAGTGCATACAGGGAGTCTGGTAATCTTGTCGGTCACATGTCTGCTCTTTATCTCACAATTCGCAGTGTCATTCGTGCGATAACCTGCATCTGGCTATCACAATATTGGAAGCATTACAATTTTCGGTAAATAAACGTGAATCCCAGTGTCCAATGAAATTGCACAAACTCCAACACTCTGCAGTCCCAGGAGGAAGAAGAATCAAAATCTTTGACCTTGACTAGTCCAGAGAAACAGGCATGCTTCTCTACTTTTCAGCATTGAAAGCGCTGTCAGCGTTAGCGCCCGTACTTTGTGAAGGGGACTGTCAGAGCCTGAGCAGCTCAGCGAGCGAGGCGAGGAGATTGATTGTGCCCTGCTACTACGGAGACGTACTTGTTATTTTTCTATATTCTAAATCGTTCCATTTCATTTCACCTGGCCTCATTTTAGAGGACTGCCAACTCAACAAAGCCATCACTGTTCCACTCGGCGTCTGAGCCAGAGTCTACCTGTGATTGCCATTGTGTCCAATTTTCATCACTGGAATCTCCACACCGCATGCCACAATGTCGGTGCACTACAAGTTCAAGAGTGGAAAAGAAGCTCACACCATCACCTTTGATAGCTTGCATATCTCTGTTGGAGAGCTGAAAAAATGCATCATGCAACAAAGGAAAATTGGCAAAAGTGCCGAGCTTGACTTGCAAGTGACCAATGCTCAAACGAAAGAAGGTTCGTAAATAGTGCCTGATGCAATCGAGATTACCAATGACCTAACAATTCTTTCGCCTTCAGTTTACGAATCAGATTCTATTTTAATTCCTAAAAATACCTCTGTGATTGTTGCCCGTGTTCCTGTAGCCGCGGCGAAAAAGTCCTGGAACAAAAACGACAAATCAAATGTATGTCTGAGTTTCGTCATGTTGTGTGTATTCTTACATAGGAATGTTTCTTTTTTCAGGACAATAACACGTTTTCTACTGACGAAAACACCAAGATAATCAAAGTATGTATTGGCATGCTCTACAAATCATGGCCACCAGTCTAATGTTCCTTTTCCTCAATTTTTCAGAGTAACAACAACAACTTGACCGAGGGAACTGAAGATGATAAAATTAAGGAAATGCTGACTCAGTCTACCAAGGATTACGATCCATCCAAATACGCCCGAGGCAAAGGTCCTCAAGGACCTCTTCCACCGAATTATACTTGTTATCGCTGTGGCAAACCTGGTCATTACATCAAACATTGCCCGACAAATAATGTATGTACCTATTATACTGTGTTTTTGTGTTTTCTTTGCTAATAATGTTTTTTTGTGTAAAAAGGTTGACGTAAAGCGAAGTACCGGCATTCCTCGTAGTTTTATGATTCCTGCCAAGGCCGATCAAAAGGGAGCAATGATAACTGCTATTGGAGAGTATGCCGTACCCATCATTGACCAGTAAGTTTTTTTCTACATCTAAGCATGAGCAGCTCTAACTAATCACATCGTTTTTTCTTGAAAAATAGCGATGCGTACAGAGAAGTGAAAAAGGAAAAACCGCCGTTTTTTCCTACTGAAAGCGAACCTGAAGCGCCAAAGATGGAAATTCCAGACGACCTTAAGTGTTCACTATGCAACAACCTACTCCAGGATGCCGTTTTAATTCCTTGCTGCGGGAACAGCTTTTGCGATGAATGTAATTTTGGACGTTTTCTTGATCCTTCTTATTCCTCTCTTGTTTCATCTAGCGAGAGTCTTCAAGAATCCTCTTTAATTAAACCCAAACTCCTAGTGCTGCGATTCGAGCCCCCCATTCTAGTCACATAGCTTCTCTACCCTTTGCCGATACACTGTGATAACTTGATCTGTACGCTATCTGTAATGATTCACTTTGAATCGACTGACTGTGATGTAAAACGCATTGCATTTGACGTTTTAATAATGAAAACTAATTTTCTATAGTCGGCACTGATAATAAAACTGCCAATTTACTAATAATGCGAGCCACTTGGTTTCTACAGCTCTACGGTTTGTATTGCCACTCAAAGCCGTCATCTTTAGGAAGAACTTTCCGACATCCCAAGCCGCTGTGAATTAATTCACTCCTTTCTTATGTCCATTTATTGTCATCTTTCTCTCTAAACTTAACTTTCTTCTTTTTTCCAATTTTTCCCCATTTGATCTAGTTTTAGAAATGTTAATCAATTTTTTCTTTATTTCAAGGTATTCGCTCACTACTTCTCGACTCGGACAACCACGAATGCCCTTCCTGCAAGGAGACTGGCGTCTCGCCCGATACTCTAATTCCCAACCGATTTCTTCGTCTCTCTGTAACAAAGCTTAAAAATGAAACTCTCGCTGTTACTCAACTGGGCATCGATGACAAAAAGGTGATTGAAGAGATAGCCGAAGATAAGTCGGAGGATAAAGCGGAGGATAAAGCTGAAGAAAAGGTTGAGGTAAAGGGTGAAGAAGCTGCAGACTCTCCCGAGAGTGCTGCCGATGCGGAGGATGGCCAGTCCAGCAGCAGTCCTGCACCTGCACCTGAAACCACGCCTGAACCAGTCCATGAAATGAAAGCTGAACCAGAGGATGACCCCGAAACAAAACCTGAGCTTGAGTCATCAGAAGGAGCTGCTGCTAACGGCAACACTTCCTCCAGTGATGCATCATCCTCTTCAGCCAACAAAAGTCCGAGCCATAACAGTCACGAAAATGAGAATGAAAATATAAAAATACCTGCGGCTATCTCAGTCTCCAACGGCCGATATGATGGCAATCGAGGAAGATATGGCGGCAATTTGCGAAACAGAGGCTTTCCAGAGCAAATTGTAGGCGCCGCGGCTGGAGGTGGAGGCTTTAACGGCGAGTGGAGTCTGAAGCCGAATCTCAACGCCAAACTAGCTAGTCAAAACATGCCTTACAACCTTTTCCAAAACCTATCATATTCAAATATGGGCGATGGTGGTGGTGGCGGCCACTTTGGACAACGATCCTTTTCGCAGTCTCTCAATCACCGTAAGTTTGTCCTTCACACCAGGAGTCTGCTCTAAACCTCCATTTCAATCAATTCTTTTTAGATTCTGGCGTTAACCAGTTTTCTCTCAACGGAAACCCGTACATGAAATCTCCACTGTTGTCGAACGATCAGGTAAGTGCAATATTTCTTGGGTTTAGAGCTTCGTGTTTAAACTACTCGAGTCCTTTAACTTCACCATTTGTGAGATCATTTGTTTCTCTTTTGTCCGGCACAGCCACCTAATAACCCGACCACTAACTACTAATTTGTTTTGCTCTCCATTTGAATGTAGATACCAAACAACTACCAGCAGTTTATGTACAATAACATGCAGCAGTCTCTGTTGGGGCCAAATGGAATGTCCTTCTCGGGCAACAATCTTCCTTCTCACAACTTCAACTCGCTGATGGGCATGTCGCCGTACCAGTCAGCAGCTTTCCAGACAGCCAGTGGAGCGCTGCCCCTCAACAGTCTCATTGCGGCTGGAATTCTGCCGCCCAACTTTAAGCCACCGAACTTTAACGACTACGACAAGGGTAATGGCAACTACCACAGCCACCATCACCACCACCACCGTGACATGCGTGATCGTGAACGAAGTGATAGGGACAGAGAAAAAGACCGCAAGCGGGAAAGCGATCGCAAACGGGAAGATGATCGCAAACGGGAGGACGACCGAAAACGGGAGGACGACCGAAAGCGTGAAGACGACCGAAAACGAGAGAGCGACCGAAAGCGGGACAGCGACCGAAAGCGGGACAGCGACCGAAAACGGGATGGCGAACGAAAGCACGAGAAGGACCGAAAACACGAAAGCGACCGAAAACATGAAGGCGACCGAAAGCGTGAGAAAGACCGAGAGCGTGAGAAAGATCGCGAGCGAGAAAAGGACAAGGACCGTGAAAAGGATCGGGAGCGTGATGGTGGCGACCGAAAGCGAGAGAAGGACCGAGAGCGAAGGCACAAGCGATCGCACAGCTCTCGAGAGCCCGAGCGAGACCGTGGTAGCAAACACGCTCGCCGCAAGTGAAAGTAGTCACTGGACCACTGTTCCACCTCACACCCCACACTGCTCCAGACAGAGGCAGTTGATGTACACAGACTGATGAGCTCCTTTTTCAGATTTCAAATTATTCTTTCGAAAAGTGCCAGGTGACTTTTCAGCAGCAGCAACACCAACACCGGCGATATACTACTATAAACATGAGCGCAGCAGCAGCAGTGACCAATGGCCATGTTACATCTTCTTTGTCACATACATTTACAACCATTATATTTTTAATAAATCCTTATTCATTGAACAAAGTATAAGAATATCTTTTATGTTAGTTCTCTTCCAGTGGCAGTCTTCTTGCCTCAATGTATAACTTTATATGAAACCAATAAAAAGTAGCTGCCAAGCTAATTTTCAAAGGTCTAATAAAATATCTTAATATTTATTTCACAAAATATAAACTTTTGATTTACTTCTTCGGAAATAAGTTTGATTCAGCAAAAAACAACTTGTGCAAAGTTATTTTTTATACCCACTTAAATTGAGGAAAAATTTGAATAATTGCATTGGGGCTCTTTTAATTAGGCACTGGTGCAGTGCAGAGAGCAGTGGTGGACAGTGGACTCCACTAAGGGCGCCAGCATCTCTATCACCCTGAACTACTTCTGCATCCCTGTTATCACCACCACAGCACACACATAACGCATACACTCACAGAGATTCAGTGAATGTTGATGTCCTTGCCGAGGAGGGCTTCTGAAGTTTGACAGGCAGTCTGACGCCGTGCCGCATCATATCACCTAAGCAAGTGGCGGCAACTCGACTGGGAACTAGTAATAGTCGCAGCAGCAGTATTAGTTGCAGCAGTTGTAGTGGTGGTAGTAGCAGTTGGCCCACTACGAAGATCACTGTCCGAAGAGTGAAAGTGGTCGTGAGAGAGAGAGAGCAGTTTACTGCGAATTAAAGGTATTAGAATACTTAGCACTTGGAAGGGCCAAGCGAGAGCATAGACAGCATAGACACAACCGAGGCGCCGATAAGCGCCGTACAGCTCAGTGAAGAGTGTCCGTGTGGAGCATTAGCGAAAATAGCTCAAATGTCCAGATGGAATTACGACTGGCCGAGTTAGGCAGAGCTGTGAACTGAACAGGCAACAGAACAGGGAACAGGGCACCAAAGATGACCAAGCAGCGTGTCAGTAATAGTGCTGGTTGAGGCTGACGCTCACCGCTCAGCGACGTAAAACGATGGCAGTGAAAGGAAGAGCGAGAGCAACGTGGCGAACTTTTCAATTATAAATCGCTTACAATGGATCGTGGCTAAATAAGAATTGATATAATGCAAACAGAGAGGAAACTGTTAAGAAAGGAAAAAGAAGATGAAGCGCAGAGTGTGTGTGTGGGGGGTGGGCAGTGGGCAGTGAGACGGCAAGTTCCTACAGGCCAAGGGAGGTCTGGCAAATTAATCAAAGCTGCCAGTGAAGTGAGACGACCAGTGAGTGGATCGACGGCAGTGAATGGCTGTGCGCTATTTAACGGCAGCTTGATTAGCCGCACTGGTCCGCCGATCGATTGATGCGATTGCAGCCGCACACTCTCACACTGACACTGCCACCAGCCTCTCAGTGCCTACTTCATCCGCCTGCAGTAGCACTGTTTCGTCTTTTCGTCGCCGTCTGCCTTCCGCCCTCCACCGCCTCTTCTCTCCTTCTCCCTCCCTCAAGCATCTTGATGGCCACTGGGAAGCATCTTGTGTGTCAATCGAGTCAATTGAGCTTTCGAGCTTCACTGCCAAACGACTTAAAAATGCTAATCTTTCCTCGCCGCAAAATAACCTCTGAATGTAAATTTGCCCTAATGAGATCAAGCTTGTGTGCTACTTGCCTCATGGCTGCTTGTCCTTGTGCTTCTCCCAAACCACCGAATTTTCCTCAAATCGCCGCATCTTCGCAGACCCATCGGAGTGTGAATGGCGAGTGAGTGAGGCAGCCAATCGTTGCACGCACTGCCTCATTCATTCCTTCGACTGATGCGGCAAACCTCGATTTAAGTGCCGCTAAATGGCTTTGTGTGTGTAGAAGAAAGCGTTTGTTTGCTCGGTCGCCTGCTGCACCAGCATTTGCCGTACAGCTATTCAGCTACATTCACTAGCTCTCTCTCCTTTTCTTTCTCACATTTTCATCCAAACACCTACCAACTTTGTGATTCTGTAGTGTAAAGATTCTCTCTCTCATTTTTTTCAGTGACGAGGAGACTGACGGAGAGCAGAAAGATGAATCTAATTTGGAGCCGCTTGCAAAGTGCCCAAAAAATGTTTTGCAAAAGAGGCGCCAGAGCTGGCTGACTCTGAACGTGTGTGTATGTATGCCGATGACACGGCCGGTGTCGACGGGTGTGCTAACACGTTTGAGGAAGTACAAAGATGCTGCGAACCCGTCGGTGAATGCACTGCAAATTACCGGCAGTGCAAATCGCTGCAGCATCAATGGCATTTCGAAATGATGAGCCTCTGCAGTGATTGAGGTGATGAGCTAGGCCTGCCAGCGCCTGCCACTGGATAGGCTTGCACATGATTTCAGTCTATAGGGGTTGTCCTGTCAGAAGCTGACTTCTAATTAACTCGAATATTCTCACGTTAAAAAATAAAATGCTTTTTTGTTGGATACTTCTCCAGATAAATATTTCTCGGCGGCTGTAGTCATTGTTGGTTGCCGAGATTTCTCTCAAAGATCTTTGTTAAAAGAGATGGTTTTAAAGAATGCACCAGCAATTGTTGAGTTGCGAGGTTGCCCAATGTGCAAGAGACGCGTGCTTTTGCGGAGAGAAGAGCAGCACCATCATCAGTTTGACAGAGCCGACTATAGAGAAAAAGGGAAAAAGAAAGGAAGAGAGAGAGAGAGAGAAAAAAAGAAATGGCTGCTGTTCTACAGCCTTGGCTACCTTAGAGAGTAGAGGCAAGGATGAGATTCTCTGTGCCAGTCGTTGATTAGACTGCTGGTGCTGGATCTGCGACGACATTACACACGGTGCAGAATCCGCCTTATGGCGCACATGTATCACCGATAGGAGCAGTAGTAGATCTTCTGTCTACTAGTCTACTACACGCTCGCCGCCAGTGGTAGTCAGACATTGAGCCGCATGTCGCACAGCACTGCACATACACACTCACAGACACCACACACACACTTGCAGCTCCTCACATCTCCTCTCTGTTTCTCTTTCGACTTTGTAGCAGTCGATTCTCTTCCCGAATAGAATCAGCAATCTGTCGCGCGCGACTCGACTACTACCAGCACTGCTTCACTGTCTCCCTGTTCCTCGACGCTGCTGGTCATACACTGACTCTCTCGCACTGGTCCGATGAAGCAGTAGTATACACCTTTATGCGCTTTCTTCTCGGTTCATCGTTCCGTAAAGTGCCAAGTGACTTCTCACCAGCAGCACCAGCACTATCACTACTATCACCAGCAGCAGCAGTGATCAATCACCGCGTCACCTCTCTGTCACCGTGGGCACACTTTTACATACACACTCACATTTATTTTTAATAAAGCTTTCCCATAGACAGCCGCGCCTAATGAGATCTTTAATTCAATTCCCAGCAGTGTTGTCCTTACAAATTAATTTACGCTAATGGCCAACTTGGCTAACTTTGAACTATGCTCACCTGTCAGCCAGTCAGGCCTTAATTTGTTGTCCAGCCGTTGCAGCAGCCAAGTGCTCCTTCGGTGACGCGTGCAAGTGCAAGCGATTTGCACTGTGCAAATGTGCTGCAGAGAAGAACACCCACAGGCGCATTCAGTGCCTTCGCCAAGCGGAGCCAGTGGGGACAACCATGTTTGTGCTCATTGCGGCAGGAACGGTTGCCCCTTCTTGGGGCCACCTCCGTTACCACCACCATCACTATCACACTCTCCACCACCACCACCACCACCATCATCATCCTACCAATCATCCCCCGCACTATCATCACTACTTACCTGCTTACTGTTCCTACTGCTGTGTCACCTAGTGGCGGTGTGTGGTGCAGGCACTCTGAAGAAGGGCTCATCCACCGCTGGCCACGACCGACCGTACAGTAAGTGTCATTTTTACTTTAACTACTTTTCACTGTCTTTCACTCGTTGTTTGTGTTTTGTTGTGTGTGCTGTATTACTCTGCTGTACATGTGTAGCGTGCCGTGCAACCGCGAACCCTCTAAAGACACTGTTGTCTGAATCAGTAGTGTCAGTAGTGCGGTCAGCTATCGCGTCCGCCGTAATGAGTCGCGGCCTCCGTTTGAGTCAGTCTGACCACCAAACAAATACATTTAGCGAGCTTCAGACATCAAACGGGAAAAATTTAATTTGCCACTGGTCAGCATTGCTGGTTGAACAGTGCCACTAACAGCATCTCTCAGCACCAAACTGCTACTTCTGCTCTTTTGTTGCCACCACTGCCAACTACAATCACTGCCGCTACTACTACTACTATAAAATCGTAGCAAATTAATAATTAAAAGAACTGCTTCGTAGCGCATCACCACAAATAAGCCAGCGTAAATTGTGATAGTTAGCTCTAGCGTTACGTAAGAGATTCGGGATATCAAAATCAGCAGACATGAGCACGTCGACAGAAAGTGAGTGAGTGAGTGAACGATAGTGAGTGAAAGGGAAGAAGCAAGGAAGAGGGAAAGTGAAAGGCCAGTGGGTAGTGGTAACGGGAAGATCGCTGGCCGTCGATGGTGTCGCCGACAATTGAGCCCTTAGCAGCGTCGTAGCTGAAAGATCGTCGATGGTCTCGTCTGGCAGGCTGCCTGTTCTCGCTTGCCCGGTGGCACTGTGCACTATGTGGCGGAATGTGATGCCACATGAGTAGCTGGCACAAACGGGCAATTTGCCGACATCCGAGGCAACACCCCCTGTCGTTGTGTATATTGGCGCTGATGATTTTTAAGAAAAAGAAGAGGAGAGCAGTTTGAGCAGCCAGCAATTGCAGCCATGAGCAACTAAATAATAAATGAAGAGCCAAAGCAAGGGGAGATCGATTGGCACGCTAGTGAAAGGTAATTGGCATGAAAAATTACCTCACTAATGACCCTTCTCTGCATTACTCGGCACGGCCAACCATTACCGCTGCATCCTTCTACCCGTTTGGCTGTTAGCTTTTTTGGTTAAAATTTTATAGCCACATACACACACATGAAAGCAAAAGCCAAATTAATGCCGATTAACGGCGAAATGGTGGCGAAATGCGGAAAACCAAGCGCGCGCGCTCGCTCTCAATGCCGCTGTTACTTCACTCACTCGTTCTCTCTTTGCGAACGCATTAATATTAATTAAAGTGCAAGTGGACATCAAAAAAAAGGAAAGAGAAAAAGAGATGAAAAAGAATCAGGCGAACCACCAGGCAAATGTCTTCATTAGAAGATGTGCAAATGAGCATCGCTCAATGAGCATCCTGGCTGGCTGAATGACGGAGGCCCGTTCCTGAACGACGGCCGTCTGCTTCGATGGACTATGGCTTCACTGGGCAGAGAATGAAAGGGAGGGAAAGGGAGTGCGGTCAGTGGATGTGCTGGCTGCTGTCTGATGCTGCTCAAGATGGCAACGAAGCGAATGGCACCGATTAATACATTGCTTGCATAGTTGCACCGAGTGGCAATTGACGTCGCCAGCACCGAGCACAGCGACGGCGGCCACATACTGCTTTGACAGAACGGGCCCAAAGCCGAGCTGGACATTGAGCTGAACAAACAGCGACATCAGACAAATTGGTCGATTCGTTGCGGCTTTTGAGGCAAAGTGAACAGCACTGTCCACTGCCGCTAAGAAGAAATCCTTATTTGTCCAGCAGCTCTACTAACTCTACAGCAGCATCACCAGCTCCACCACCGACCGAGATGAAGCCACCGATATAATCAATATATTAATAATTAGCGGCATGCTGATTGTAATCGATTTGGGTTGCTGCCTTCTTGTCCTCTGTGTTTACTCGATCGTCTACTGCCGTGCAAACAATCATTTATATTAGGGCTCCATTTCCAGAAACTCACTCTACTCTGCTGTACTGCTTATCGGTGCAAAGTGATCAGCTTGTGCGTGGATTCACCCGGAGCAATGTCTTTGCTGGATGGAGCTGTCGAGCTGAGCTGCCATTCGACCGGCAGATTAATAGAAAGGCAAATAAATCAGCGCCCAACATCTTTGCCGAACAAGAAGAGTTGGATACGGACCAAAAACGTAGGCCAAGCAGACATTCACTTAATACACTTAGGGATAATTAAAATTCACACTTCAAGCAAATAATATGAGTGAATTGAATTGCAGTTGACTTTACTTTTCAGTGCCGAATCGGCAGTTTTTAGCCATCTTTTTAGCCATCGCTGTCTGGTGCAGTGAATCTGCCACGGGCAGAATCTGTACTTTCTCTCTCTTGCTCTCGCTCCCTGCAGACGTCTTGACAGTTGGCCTATTGCTTGACTGGCTCTTCGGGAAATCGTACCGGAATTGCCTGCGTTGCTTCTGTTGACTCAGGCTCTGGCAGTGCCTAGTCTGCTCGGTGCCATGTGCCGCCGCCGGTGCCGTCGTCGCAGGCATAGACGTAGACGCAGGCAAACAGACAGGCACACTGAGGGCACCAGCAGTCTTCAGCAGGACCCGAGTCGACTGCCAGTCGACTCTATGTGTGTGTGTATGAGTAGTAGTTGTTGCAAAAGCATTTTCTTCTGCTGCTGTTGCTGCTGTTTGCAGTCTTACAAATTACAAATTAAATGACGCTCAATATAATCAGCCTAGCACGACAAGCAATTTAGGAGACGGAGAAGGAGAAAATAAATCGACGCCAGGACTTTAAAGCGAAAAGTATAAAGGCAAAATATAATGTTTATCTACAGTGAAGTATCTCAGGGAGGCAAACTTGGGAAAGGAAAAGGCAAGGAGAAGAGAAGAAAAAAAAGAAGGCAGGAGGAAGCTGACAACAGCATCAGCATCAGCAGCAGCAAAAGTTGCGACGGTAGTGGCAGTGGTGTGCAGTTTAGATGTTTAATTCCTTGCTGAGGCTGCTGTCCAGGAAATAGAATTAGAAACAAGCAAATTTAATTCGGCAAACAAATTCACCAGCAAGATGCGATGCGACCAAGGAGAAAGAGGCACCAAAGTGTAGGAAACTGGTAGTCGGCAAATGGCGTTGCTTGCAACAGCAACAGCACCAGCATCAGCAGCATCAGTACTACTGCTGACTGCCTGTATTGATTTATCGAGTTGCTGGCTGCTTGTTGGCAGTGTGCGGCGGACAGTGAAGTGAAGTGCCACTGCACACAGTGCCTCTTGGCCACTTACGGCTGTTCTTCCTCCTCCTCCTCCTGCTGCTCCGACAGGCACAACTACTCTCTCACTCTGACGGCAACAAATCGCTGCAAATGATCTCATTTTAAAGATTATCAGTCAGGATAAGTAGGAAAAAATTGCACTTGCCTCTTGCTCTCTCTCTCTCTCTCTCTCTTTTTGTGTGCGGGCAGAGACAATTTGTGACTCAGTGTGCCGATTGACAGGCCGCAGTAGACAGGACGCATAAATCAATATCAGATTAGGATCAGATGGAAAGGAGAAGATAAAAGATCCTAATTAAGTTCTCGCGGCAGCTTCAGGCTCTCCCCCTCACTCCTGCTCCTACCTACCCCGGCAACCGGCGGCTGTGTCTGCTGTTGCTGTTCTTTTTGTTGGACTGCTTTTCTGATTTTGTGTATAAACGAAAAATGCCTAGCCTACTGCAGGCATTAGCCACAAGCCAGTGGGTCGACAAGCAGCAAAAGCAGCAGCCAAATGCAGTGAGCGCTCATTTGATGGCTGGTACTGGTGGTGATTCTGGTGGTGATGGTGGCGGCGTAACATCACCCAACAGCATCAGCTGCAGCAGCCGAACAGGCACCGAATCAGCCACACACTCACTCACACACTCACACACACCGAATGATGCTCTCTGGCCCGGCGCTAATAGATTCTATATTGACGGCCGATCTCCATAAAATATGTTACCGCCGCATGTTGGCATCCCCTTTTGCCATGTATCGAGCGCACACACTCACTCACCCAGACTCGCCTGCTAGTCGGTCTGGTTAAGGCCAGACAAGGAGGCAGGCGGCGCTGTGTTCGCTTCAATGTGTTTTCTAT
>JAALOO010000267.1_pt1 | contig 49064 bp, 32 predicted proteins | sample 7257641 | NCBI WGS metagenome assembly JAALOO01 (sample SAMN14085613, study PRJNA598686) | mite metagenome | biome: ENVO:01001000; feature: ENVO:01001002; material: ENVO:01001226; isolation source: single female mite from University of Michigan culture on fish food culture... ...
GAGAGAGAGAGAGAGAGAGAGAGAGAGAGAGAGAGAGAGAGAGAGAGAGGCTAACTTGCTAACACACTTAAAACGATGGGGGCAAACAAGAGGAGACCACGTTTTGTATCGCTTTGAGTTGCAGACAGAGGAAAAAAAAGTTAGCTAAAGATTTTGCTGCTTTGTGTGATTTTCTAGTGTTGGGAAGTGTTATTTTTAGCAAGAAAGTGTCTGAAGTTTCTCACTTTTTTCGGTAATAGTTTAAATTAATTAATTTGCCTCACTTTCATTGATTAAGCACACACAAACACTCTCTGCAAACTTAGATAGTTTTTGAGCCATGCTCTGTTTCTTCAAGACAGAGCAGTGGGCTTCTTTATTGTCACTCTAAAAGACAATTAATTAATTAGAGTGTGAACAAAACAGCAGCAGCAGTAAGATGATGATGCGCTTCGGTGTCGCGTCACCACTTCACTAGCATCGTCAAGTCTTTGTGTTTTTTACTCTTTGTCATGTTGCTGAACAAGTTAGGCGAACTGTTTTACAAGTTTGGCTCATCGACTAAATTGAAACAACTTCGTCTTCTTCTTCTGTTTCACCTCCTCCTCACTTTAAACCTTATTAGCTTGCACCAGTCTGCTTCTGTGTGTGTGTGTGTGTGTGTGTTAGCCTAGGCTCGTTAATTAAGCAAACACACATACGCAACACTTCACATTTCACTCTTTTGGTGAAAGTGAAGAAAGTGCCACCAGGCACAAACACACACACACACACACACACTGGCGAATCTTCTTCTTCTTCTTCTGCACTTCTCTTTGTCTTTCCATTGTGATGTCTTAATTAAATAAATTAGCCTCTATGGCATCTCCAGTTTGCTGCTGGTAGTTCCTTTTTAGAGCTGCTCAAGCAGCAGTTTCTTTTTCCAGAGCAGTTTCTGTCTACTCCTTGGAGAATACTACTACTGCTGTTCTAGTCTTTGGCCCAAAACTTTTCTGGCCAAAATCTCCATTGACTAATTAAACATCAACGGCAACTGTCGGTTTGAATGCTCTAACTCAGTCTGTCTGTCTGTCTGTTTGTCTGAATGCTTTCTTTCTTGTTTTGCAACGGCCTAATCTTTTTAAGGCCTTCCAATGACCCAGCTCTCTTTTCTTTCTTCTCCTTCAACCCTTTGCAGCCTAGCTTCTGCTTGAAAATGTGTGTCTGAAACAGGGTTAGCTGGAAATTCATTGACTGCTTCCCTCATCAAGGGAAAATAATCAAAATTGATCAAGCAGTGTGTGTGTGTTTTGTGGTGTGTCCAGTTAGGAAAACTGACTTCAAAAGTGAAAACATTTTGCTTATTGTAGACAATGTAGGGCTCGTTTTCTGGTCGCCTAAAATTTAATAAAAGCCTAAAAGGTTTTCTGTTATTATTGTTTTCTGTAACAAAACACTGCCCAGTGTTTTTAATCTAAAGAGAGACGGTCTCAGAAGTGAAGGAAGACGAGATGATGTTCTGGCATCATCTGAGATAGTCCCTTATCCGCTTGATTAGATTCTTTAAATTATAATTAATTGAATGTATTAGAAAAGAAGAGTGGATTGCCTGCCTTGCTTTGCCTTGTCTCGCCTGAGCTTATAATTAAATTGAACTGCTCTGAAAAAAAGTGGCGACAAAATGGACAAAATGGCCTCTAAATGGACACAAACTACTTTCTTTCCTTTTTTCTCCCTAATTTAATTATTTATCTTCATTGCTCGACAATTCTAGGGAGAGAGAGAAGGCAGAGACAATCTAATATGACTTTGCAGTTGAAGTTGTTGTTTTGTCTTCTGTTGTGTGTTTGTGTTTGTCGGTCAGTTGTGTCCATTTTTATCAATTTTTGTTCTCTAAAAGTTGAAAACATTAAAATTTATACTCTTTTTTCATTGCAGTTTTTCTGTGTGCTTGCTCTGCGAAGTCAAAATCACTGGGCAGTTTAATGCAATTTAATTGATGTCTCTCTTGCTCTCTCTCACTCTCACTTTCACTTTTGCTAGCCAGCTCAATTGATGGCTTGCTCTGCTGGCTGCTTGTGCGTTGAATTACAAGCGAAAGTGTTTGCCGCCTGTTTCCCTTTCACTCAAATGAAATATCAAGCATCGAAAAAAAAATTCGTCCGTTTGATTCGCTTCAGTAGATCTTTCTGCCCAGCAGATCTCTAGCAGGCAATAATCAATAGGGCTGCTGCTTCTGCTGCTTGTTGGTATTTATATACTTTGCCTTACTGCCGTGCTGATGGTGATGATGGATTATTAAAAGATATAAATATAATATATAATAGATTTATCATTGAACGAATGAAGCAAACAGAGGAGGAGAAAGTAGTAGGAAGAAGATGAAGACTGCTCTGTTGATAGCAGCAGCAGTTCAAAGATGATGAATGGCAGGGCCAAAAGAGAGAGAGAGAGAGAGAGAAAGATGTTAGATGGAGCAGATAGCAAAGGGAAAGGCCGTGATCACCAAATTAGAGCCTCTGGGCATTCCAACTTCTACTTCGGATGGGGAGCAGTGAACAAACGAAAACAAGGCGGAAGTTTTCCGAAAGGAAAAAAAGTAATTTTTGGTGCCGTACAGTGCGCTCCTGCCCTTGCCTGCCTCCGGTAGTGCTGATGGAAAGTATCGATTGGGTAATGTCAGTGAGTGTGTGTTGGAATCTATCCGATCGTTCTGCTCAAGTTCTGTCCTGCTTTTTATCTCAAGCGGAAGAAGCTGTTCACTTTCTTAATTGTGACAAATTATTATTGTTTGCCTCTCGATTATTGCTTATTATGCTTGCCCTGAATACTTTTGTTATTAGCAGTCTGATTTTCATGTAAGAACAGAGTAAGAGTGAGAGGTCTACTTTATCGAAACGACATTAGCTTTTTTACTTTTTGTTAAAAGACGACTTTGAACTTCTGATGTCGTGGTCTCATCTTTGTGGTGCCTCTGTTTTTTTTGTTTTAGCAAATAAAACCGCAGTGATCCAATTAAAGTATGCAAAGTAATGCAAATTGCCAATTAAAGTGTAGCTTTAAAAAAGGGCAAAAGTTTTTGATATTTTTGTTGTGGTCTTAGACGAGAAACTTTTTCTTTACTATTTAACTGTTTTTTCCTTCTTATTCAAAACTGCCTATTTCTGCCTTTCTCAGTTTTGGTATTCACTGTTCGTCAGAGATGTCTGAGCAGAGCAGAGTAGCCAGCAAACAACGAGAAGAGAAGGACATTAGAAAGTTTGCCGCCTCTTGTGTTGTTTCTTACTTTCTTTCTGTTCTTTCTGTTCTCTCTGTTTCTCTCTGGCCTGCTCTGATGCTCTGATGCCCTAATGGGCCTAATAAGGGCAAATTGGCTTTACTTTTTTCGGGAGAAAGAGAGAGAATTTTACTTGAACTTTTTTGTTTAGTTTCTGCACATACGCTCTTGCACAGGCACTCGCACACAATGGCTAGCGCCCCTAAAAAACAGTGCAAATAATGAAATTAACTCATAAGTATGCGACTGTCGTAGAGGAGGAGAAATAAGAGGGAGAAGGAGAAGAGGAAGAAGAAAAAGAAGAAGAAGAAGAAGGTAGAGAATGAAGGGCCATTTTTAGGCCAACATACAAACAAGAGTGAAACAGGAGAGGAAGAAAGTCCAGGCAGAATTCAGTTCTGGCAAGCTCTGTGCATTGTACATTGGAGCTGGAGCTGTCCGAGCCAATCAAATCGAAGCCTTTTTTAGCCACTGCTAAAAAAATAGCTCGGAAAGCCTCACACACAGTGTTCTTAAGTTCTTTGCCCGCTTTTCTCAAATCTAATCTATGGAAATTGCCATCACTTTTGTTGCTGGTAGTTTTGCAAAAGGAGAAAAGTGGGCTAATTCATTTCAGCTTTTCCATCCATTTTTTCAGTCTACATCATAACTGCCACCGTTGTTGTTTACAAACTCAGACTTGAGCAAGAAGATAAAGAAGTGGGCTAGTAAAAAAAACCGTTGCCAGCCAAACGATTATGCTTCTAATTTTATTTCCTTCGCCTAATCTGCTTAATCATCTGCTGCATTTTACGAGCTGTTTATGTGTGTGTGTCCTCTAAATGGGGCCGTTTGCATTCTCTGGTCAACTTCTTCTTCTTTGTTGCCAATGCACTGCCAGCTAAAATGGGGCACTTTTTAGTTGACGTCAACAGTTGATGGCAAGTTGACTGGCTTGCACTATCATACTATACTAGGAAAGTCATTTTTAGATTTATGCAAAGTTTTTCTTTGCATTTTAAAACATCCACTGTTTTTATATCTTTTTCTTGGCCCTAAGATTCAGTTGATCAAACTTGGGCAAAATAAAAAAAAGTATTTTCAGTCTAAGGCAGAGAAGGCGATTGAAAAGGCCATTTGTATGTACGACCACTGCTGAAGCTGAAAACGGTCGTTTACGAGTTTGAGTGTAGGAGGGCAATTAGATACTTTTAAAAATGCTGGACATGCTGTGATGCGCATTGGCTAGCCCAGCCAATTCGAAAGCTTTTCTTTTTGCAACAACTTGAAACCGCTTGAAACATTTTTGCAAAACCACAACAGTTTACTCAGTTTTTTGTTTATTTGTACTACACTACTCGCTCTCTGCAACTACCTTTATCACCGGTGGTGGAGGTGGTGGTGGTGAAGGCGAAGGCGTTGCTGAGACGCTTCTCTCCCCGGCACTATCAATCACTCTTGGAACCCCCACCACCTCCTCCTCCTCCTCCTCTTCCTTTGTTTCTTCCACCCTTTTCATCCTCTTCGCTGTCCTTTGCTCTTGTCCATCTTCCTCCTCTTCATTGCTAGACGTTGAGCTGCTCGATTTCCTCCTCCTCCTCCTTTTTCGCTTCTTCCCTCGACGATAATCACCACCACCACCACCAGCACCTCCTCCTCCTCCTGACTGAAGCCAGAAGGTGGCGAGGACGCCGCTGGCGACGGTGATGAAGGCGACGGCAAAGACGAGAAAGACGACCACCGTGGAGGCGGGCGCCAGTCCGAAGAAGAGCATCGCCTGGTGGTGGGCGGTGAAGGGGGGCGGCGGCGGCGGCGTGATCACTACCACCAAACTATCGTTTCTTTTTTGGCCGATCCACTCGTTGAAGGTCGTCCCCCAGTCCTGGAGGATGGCCATGGCGCTCAGGGGGAAGACCACCCAGGCCCAGCCCTGGGAGACCTTGCGGTAGGTGGCGGCGAACCACCTCCACCACCTCGGCTTTCTAGGGTGAAAAATGGGAGTTTTAAAAATAGAAAAAAGTTGGATTTTTTGTTGGGGAACGTACAGTTTGCCCTCCAAGGCTTCCACCTCCTTCCTCGCGGCCGCCTCGTCCTCCTTGGCTGCCTCCATTCGCCGCAGCAGTCGAAGGGTTTCCTGCTGCTCCGAGCTGATGTCATTGCTGCTGCTGCCGCTACCACCACTTCCGCTTCCGCTGCTGATGCTATCTTTGCTATCAGTTCTTGCCATTTCCAGTGCTGAACTACCACCACCACCACCACCACCACTTTGCTGCTGGTTGTGGTACTCCAAGGTGGCCCGGGCGGCGGCCTCCTTCGCCTGAAGGGCACTCTGCAGCAGGGCAATGTAGTGATTGAGCAGACCCACCTGCTCCTGTTCCGCCCTTTGCTTTTTCCTGTCCACTTTTCCCCCTCCTCCTCCTCCTCCTTCCTCGCTTCGGCGCCTCTGTTTGATGCTCTCCAGGTGGGCGGTGAGACGGTCTTTCGCCTTTTGGAGTTTCTTCTCCAGCGGCTGACGGCTGAAGAGCCACTGGAAGAAGTTGGCGGGTTTTTTGCAGAGGCTGCTGCTGTTGCTGTTGCTGTCTGCTGAAGAGTCGAAATTGTTGCCTTCGTATTCTGAAGATGACAGGGCGCTGCTTTCACTGTCCTCCTGGGCTCTTTGGTTTCTGAAAAGTGTTGCTGTTTTTGGAAGGAGCAGGAGGAAAACTATGAGAAGTTTTGCTCTAGATGGCCAGGTCATGATGTTTGCGAGCAAGTAACGAGTGTTGTCAATGGAACCCAAGGCGACTGGCAACGTATGATGAAGTTCTGTTTTATAAAGTCCTCTATTTTTTAAATTTAGAACTTTTAACTGTGGTTTATCTTCGAACATTGTTAGTTGCTCTAATTTTTTTTCATTTTTGTCAAGTCGTGAAATTGGAGGATATAGTCGTTTAGTTTATAAGTTTTTTAAACTCGTTTTTGCCTTCACTTTAAAAACTTGTTCTATTTTGTTTATTACCCCTAATTCCCATCAATTAAAACCAGTGCCAGACATGATTGTCCTCTCTCTCTCTCTCTTTCTGGTTGTCGTAATTGAATCGTTTCTAATTTACTAAGCATTCTACGATGTGTTATTCTTACGATTACATTTTAGATCATAGAGCAGTGAAAATGAGAGTGGAAAAAAATTAAGCCATTAAGCCCGACGCGTGTTGTTTGAGTGGAGCTGGAGTGATATTCGTTGGGCTGTTGTTACTAGTTTTGTAGCTGTAAAAAAACAAACCCTTTCTTATTTTTTGTTTTGTTACTTGTGAAACACTAAATTTAGTTTGAAACGCAGACTAAGTTTTTGAGTTCTGCTCTCTCGCCTCTGTTGTTCAGTTGTCCTGCTCAACTGCCATGCTCATAATCGCTTTTTAATTGGCTAATAATAACAAAAATCTTTTGAGCAGTGTGTGCTTGAAGCTGTGACTTTCATTACTCTATGTTGTTATTATCGATATTAAAATAACACACCAGTCGTGTTTATGGCCAGAGGAGTGAAAGTTGTAGTTGTAGTAGTAGAAGTAGTTTATTACTTTGCTGTCATTCCATCATCAGTGGAATTGCTTTACAACAACTGTTTTTTTCTTTGTTTAGACGACGACGACGCCGAGGACTGCTCATTCTTTCAATTAGAATCATTACTTTAAATTAGCGCTGAATATTTTAGTTGAGTGCCAGGCGGCGGCATTTAAATATTTTCATCAAGTCTTTTAAAAGAAGGAAGAAAAAATTTAATTATCTACAAAAAGTGGCTCCAAGCAGCAGCAGTCCTGGAACAGCCGCATCGATCAATATGATTCCCTCTTTTTTATTTTATTTTTATTACCGATTCCCTACTCACTCTATCAGCTCTAACTGTCCGTTCATTTGAATGTGGAAGAGATGCAATGAGATGTTATCAATCAAAACGCTCCTCTCTTTCACTCTCTTCCGTTTGCTCACACAGATTGCTCTCTACTTTGTGTTAATAATTTAAATGTAATCATTTAGTTGGAAGAGAGAGAGATAGAGAGAGAGAGACACTGTGATAATTGATCACTGTAACCTTCTCGCCACTTTGAATAATAACTGAAAGTGCAAGAAATGAAAACGAAAATAAAGATGATATATCGAGGGTGATGCTTCCTTCTATTTTTCCCTTTTCTACATTGATTTGCAGTGGCAAGTTTTGGTAAATTAAAAAGATTTTTTTTGGTTGAAAGCGATAGATTTTTTTTATTTCAGTTGCAAAACAGAATCAAGCCGGAAAAGTACTTTCATTTGCCGGCCTTTAAAATCTTTACTGGTCGCTTTCTTTATTTGACTAAACAAAACGTTGATCGATTGTCCTCGATTTAAAGTTGCAGAAAAAAACAGTAGTTTTGGCAAAGATGAATCGGTGAAGTTTATTTTAGGCAAAAAGCAGAATTGCAACTGCGTTTTGAATTTTTTAGCGGCAGTCCATTTGAGTCCATTTGATCATATTCCTCAGTTGCAGTTAGTATTATGTTATTATTGCACCAGAAAAATGCTACAACAATTTATGTAAATTATCCAATTACAAAAGCGGCGGCAGCAGCAGCAGCAGCAACAGGGCTTCAGCAGTTTTAGCTTTTCTCAGTTTAGCTTCCTCTTTCTTTTTGTCAGTCACAGTTTGTATACAAACATGCCTGCTCTGATTAGACTCTAATTTCCTTCTCTTTCTCTCTCTCTTCAACCCTCTCTTCAAGAGAGGGGGTTTACCACCACTACCACTATTTTGTTTGCACCAAATCCTCCAAACAAAGCTGACGTGCTCAAGTCATCAATGTGGTAATACTGCTGCTGCTGCTGCTGTACCAAGAACACAACAACATCTTAGGCAAACACTGAAAGAGAGCTGCTGCTGCTGTTGCTGTGTCCAAATGCAGCCCTCAATAAATCCGCAGTTTGTTTGTATTTCTGCCGCCTGTCTGCACCCGTCTCGATGTCTCAATCTATTTTCTCTTTCTTTTTTCTGCCTTTTTTCTGCCTTTTCTCCTTTTTTTCACTTGATCCCTCCCGAAAAGTCAAGCCGCTGCCATTGCTGCTGCTGCTGCTGCTCGTAAATCGAAATTAATACATTAAACAAACATACTACCACTCAGACTGACGGACAAAAGAGCGAGAGAGAGAGAGAAGAATAATTCTGATGAGAATGTAATCTCTCTTTCTCGATTTTTTCTCTTCTTCTTCTTTTTTGTTGGTGCTCAAACTTGTACAGCCTTTTTCCTCGCTCTCTTGCTGGAAAAAAATGTAGAAAACTGAAGAATAATTTTCCTCTTTCCTCTTCTGCCTTTCTGCTCGCAAACAAAAGAAGAAGTAGGAGAAGTTGCAAAAGCAGCAGCAGTCTTTTGCTGTTGTCTGTGACGGTCTGTTTCATCAAAGACAAATTAAATTGCTTAATGTCTAAACATGTGGAAGAGAGTAACAGGCGAGAGAGAGAGCTAAAGAATATTCCAAAAAGATATGAAAGGCAAACAAAACAAATCAGAGGAATCGGGGAAAATATACGGAAGCCAAGGGAGGGAGATAGAGAGAGAGAGAAAGATGAAAAGAGTAAAAAATTACATTTGTTGCAGAAAAAGAAAAGGAAGAAAAAGTTGGAAACAAAAGCTAATGTTTGTTTGATTATTTTTTTTGCCATTCTGTGCAGCCCATTCTATGAACCCCTCCTTCTTCTTCTGCTGCTGTTTTTTTCTGATGATTTTGTTGTGATTTTCCTGTCTTCTTAGTCTGTTTCCACTTTTTTTCTGGCAGTGCACTTTAAATATAAACAAAGATTGCTCACTCACTCTCATTCTCTTTGCTGCAATTAGATTTACAGCTACTGCTGAAATGTTAAAAAACAGTTTGATCTTTGAAAACGATTTGGCTACTGATTCTACTGAACGACTGCTAACGGTTGCTGGATGACTTTGCAGCAGCAGCTAACTTCCTTAAATCTCACTTACTCAGCTTTACTTTTCTCTCTCTCTCTCTCTCTCTCTCTCGCTCTCTCAATTTGCCAAACAATCATTAGTCATTCATGGCAAGGACTTGTTTAGGGAAATAAATTAGCAATGAACGAGGACGACGACGAAGAAGAAGGAAAAGTTGAAATGATCGAAAATGATCTGGATGAAAGAAGTAGTAAACGACTAAACGAGAGAAAAGTTTTTTAGGCTGGAATTTACTAAATATTCCGGTGAAAAAGGGAAAATATCGCAGCAATTCTTTTACGCCCAATTAGAAAAAAACAAAAATTTTTTTGCAACTGAAAAAAATATCGCATGATTTGAATTTTAAATTACTGTATAGTTAGGCGGAAAGAAAAAATTGCCGTCCAATTTTGCCAATAATTTTGCCGGGTTTATCTCCCGACACTCTTCTTTGGTTACTTCCTATTGGTTTACAATTTCAGACGGGTTTTTTAGCTCACAACAATTTTCTTGTCTATCTTTCCGCTGTCTCTCTCTCTCTCTCTTTCTCTCTCCCTTTCACTTTTGTAACGGACAGAGAACAAAGTAATAGCTAAAAATAAAATAAATAAAGCCCATGTGTGTGTGTGTGTAAAATTATGACTACTATACGGGCCATTATGATTATGACCAGCACGGGCGAGCTTGGAAGTGAGTGTGTGTGTGTGTGGTAGCTTAGAGAAGAAGAAGGAAAATGGGCTCAATTGACGGACATTTAGCAGCAGCAGCAGCAGCAGCAATGGCAGCAGCCCAGTCCAAAGCCGAGAAGCTGATATCTGAGAATTCTAAATTACATATGCGGCCACACTGTGTGGATGGACTGCACCAGGAAATGGCCAGTTTTCAGTTTCTTTGCACTTTTTTCAGCTTTTCTTTTCTCATCTGACGCCTTATAGATGGACGGACGAGAAAAAGAAAAACAGGCAGTGACGAACGCGAGACGCCCGAAAAAACAGTGGCAAGTGTATTGAAATAATAAAATTGCGCAAAAAGGAGAATAAGAAAGTGCTAGAGTGAGAAAGGGAGGGAATATTTATTGGCAGAAGAAGAAGCAAAAGAGAGGGAGAACAAGCGTGCAGAAAGAAAAGAGGAGAAAGCGGAATTTGCAATTTAGAGAATTTAGAGATCTGTAGCGTTTTAGTAGGAAAAGATTTTAAAACGCCTAACACCGTGATGAATTAGCGTGTAGAGGAAAGGGAGAGAGAGGAAATTTAAAGCGTTACAAGGACAAAAATTTAAATGACCGGAAAAACGGCCTCTGAAACACACACAACCAGCCAGCCAGCTCAGCTCAGCTCACAAATGTGTGTACGCCGTGGACGCTCAAAGCACGGACGAGGAGACGATAAAGCGGAAATTATTGATTGGAAGAAATGGCCGTCGTTTAGAGAACTAGAAAAGCTAGAGAAGTAGAAATTGCTGCCAGCTGAAAACAGAATTATTTTGTACGATTTTGTACAAAACGGACAAACTAGATTCCGTTTGTAGTTATGTTTAGCATTAGATGGAAGAGCAGAAATTGTCGTTCAAAAACAATTTTAACTTTTTATGTTTCGTGCCATTTCTGTTTTCAGAAAATTCAAAGCTAAAAAATAAATCTAAAAAATGTTAAAAAGTTTTAAATAAAGGAGAATATCAAAAACCACATTGCTTGTGGTCATATTTTAAGAGATTTTAGCTTAACTTTTCCTAAAAAGAGTACTGAGATTGTCTTGTTGGTTTTTGCAAGAAAACTTTTGCATGCTTACAACTTGTTGCGTTCTCTTGACTAGTGACCAGGTAGTACACCAACAAAAAAAATTTTTCATTTGCTGATTCACTTTAATCAATTTCTGAGATCATATCATTTCTCATCAAGTTAGATAAAGGGGGGGGGGGGGTAGAGAAATAAGTAAAAAGATAAAAGGATAAAAAGATAACTTAGAAAAGCGTTTGCCTAGGAGAGGAAGGTACTACCAGTCCTTCTCCGGGACCAGCTGCTCCTTCTCCGTGGCCGACAGCTCCACTGGATTGAGGAAGGGGTAGCAGAGGCCGCCTACCTTGCAGTCGGCCGGCGGTCGGCGGAAGACGAGCGGGTCGCCGCAGGCGCGGTGCGCCACGCACAGCTTCCGAATGCGATAGGGCAGCACTTGGAAGGGGAAGGCGGAGTTCCGCTCCCACCACTTCACCTCCTCCTCCTCCTCCTCCTCCTCCTCCTGTTCCACCACCTTTAGAACCGCCTTCAGGAGGTAGGTGTGCGGGTGCTCGACGGTGGCCCCCGGACAGCCGCCCAGCTGTTCGAAGACGCCTCAACACCAGGGCAACTGACACAATCTGTCGGTTGTTTTTGCCGCCATCTTCACATCTTGGTTGTTATTTTTTTGGCTGTTATTTCACCCGCATCAAAGATCAAGTACTTTTCTCTCTTTTTCTCTCTTTCTCCCTTGTTTTCTCTGTCAATAATAAGATTTGCCGCTCTCTGAGATGGTTCAATTTGTCTCCTGCCCTTTCCCTCGTTTGTTTGCGCTTTGGCTCTTCTAAAGTCATTCGTCTGTGCAGGCAGGCAGGCAGGCAGGCAGACTGCTCGCCTGCTCCACTTGAGAGAGCCTTTCGGTGAGCCTATTTGGCGGGGTAATATTTTCTGGCCAGCATCAGAAGCATCACAACAATCCAAATAGTCCGACTCTTGAATGTAGCAGAGTGTTCCCCCTCAGCTCTCTCTCTCTCTCTCTGCATGACAGGAGAACATCACTAAATCGCTGCCCAGCTACTGACTCTCTTTCTCCTTTTTTACTCTCTCACTTTTCGTCTGCCTCAGTGGCGTGTAAATGTAATTTTTTCTGCCTTACTGCCCCCAGCTCTAGTCTAGTTTGGGCAAGAACAAAGGGAAAGGGAATAGGAAAAAAGAACTAGAAAAAGAAACAAAAGCATTGCAGGCAAGCAAACCGGCGGCAGCTGAAATGACCGGCACTACCACCGCCACCACCACCACCACCGCCACCGATGATGATCATCATTGGAACATGAGGAGTCAGATGGCCAAAAGAAGAAGAAATAGGAGGGGAAAAATGAAACAAAGCGCTGAGATTTATCAGATTGAGGACAGCCACAGCAGCAGCCAACTTTGCCGAACTTGATAGCAGACAACCGAGGAAGAGAGCAGCAGCAAACCGACAAACACGTTTTCCAGTTGAATTAGTCGAGCGTTTGGTACTACACTATTAGGCAGTCAGGCAAAGAGGGAATGCATCTGGCGACCGATGCATTTGTCCGTTTAGAAGCAAAGGACCAGCAGACAGACGGACAAAGCCGACTTGGCTGGCCTTCTCTCGGGTCGGCAAACTCTTTCCTTTCTCTGGTCAAACTTTTTTTTGGTTGTGTTTGTTGTTTTCTTCCTCCTCCACTCTGACTTCTTATTTAGTGCATTGTCTTTTTGGAATTTCTAGAGAAGAAAGCTTAAGACTGAAGACCAAGCGAACATCCGTTTTGAATGTGGTCGTGGTTGTGGTGGTGGGTCAATGAACACCACAGCTGACCACACTGTGTGTGTGTGAGGGATCGATAGCTCACTGATGATGGTCAGTTTTCAGCTCAAGACAAAAGAAAGAAAAAGTAAACCAGCGAGTGGCAAGTGCAACCGCACATTAGCACGAGCATCCGCAAACACTGACTGACTGACTGACAAGACGCTGATAGATCTTGCTTTTCACTACTTTCTCCTGTTCTCTTCTCAAAAGAGCTCATAATTTGCAGTCATGATTTCAAGAGTTCCCTCTTTCTTTTTTCCAGGACCAGTCTCTGCTCAGTGGGTGTCAAGAGGAGGAGGAGGATGAGGATGAGCAATCTCTTCTTGAAGCAAGCCTGTCCTTCTCGAGTGGAGCAGTCATTGCGAGCATTACATGCATCACTGGCCGCTGCCAAACTTTGAGTTGCCCACTCAACTTGAGTCAAGCTCACTTGCTCACTGACTGAGCTGACTCTTGGTCAGAGCAGAAGAGTAGAAGAAGACAATGGTCGTGCTTTTTTGCCCTCCTGCAAGCGCAGTACAATGGTGGCAAACTTTTACTTTAATTTTTACTCTTTTTCCTCTTTTCTTTTCCACTTGACGATTTGCATTTGTTCGTGTTTGTGAGTGTTCAGCTCAGTGTTTGCTCTGTGAGATCACACTGTGTGTGGCACTTGAAAAACGCTTGGCAGCATTTGATGCTTCTGCTGCTCTCAATTTTTTCATTCGCAGACAAAAGTTTTTTTCTAAAGCAAAAAAAGAATAAATGACTTTTTGGTTTTGCAGAAAAAAGGAGAAATTAATTGCCAAGTGTAGATTAAGTGAAAGATGATTTTGCCCTTTTCGACTTTGCATTTTTGTCTCCTGTAGCAAAGATGCTAATGCGTAGTTTTAGGTATTACACTTGTATTAGACTTATGTTTCCACCTCTTCTGTTTAAATTTTGCTGCTCGGTCATTCACACCTTGAAATTAAAGATTCACATTTTACCGTGCACTTTTGTGTCAATGTTGCACCTTCTTCGTTTTGCCAGCATTAAACGCATTACAGCTTTTTTAGTGTTTAGTTTAAAGTGCCTTTTTATTACATAACTGCTTCACAACTTGTATTGTCGTAAATTAGCAAATTTAATTTTTGCATGACTTTTTTAGTGGCCATTAAAGCTGGGGATTTTGGTCATTTGAATAGTAAAAAAGAAGTTTAAATACAATCTCAAAAGCGGTTAAAATAACTACTTTTTTTATTTTTATATTTCTACAACTTCAATTTAAATGTTTAAAAAATTTTCTTTAATTGTTTTGCCCTAAATTGCAAAAATAAGCAGCACAATTTCAGCGCTGTGTTCTTTTTGCACCATAAGCTAAATTGGCTTTTAGTTTTCAATTTTCATTATACAGAGTAGTTTGATTTTGCAAAAAACTAAAATTAAAAATAAATTTACTGGAAAAATACAACCATTTTATAACCGTACATTGGCCAACCAAACAATGCTGGTTGTGAATTTTTATTCTACTCGTTTCAAAAACTTTAAGAAAAGAAGAGGTCACCTTAAAGAGACGAGAGAGTTTGAAACACTAAAAATCTTTGGTTGGGCCACTAAACACCACTAAATGCTGCATTTAATTGATGTGCATGAGTGTAATTCTAATTCGCCTTTCTAATTCGCCTCCTCTCTTCCGTCTGACTGACAACTCTGACTGGAACCGTGCAACCAAAACCGAGTCAACAATGCCAACATTATTGCACTAAACTGTGCTAATCTGGGCAAAACTTTGGCCGTTTCAGCTGCTTGTTTGCTTACTTTCAAAAAGCGGACACATTTACAGAATTCTACTGTACTGTCTTTATTGGTTGGCTACTCTACACAATTACAATTGCACAGCAGCAGCACCATCATTCAATTCAAAACAAAACTTGTTTTTAGTCTTTTTTATTGTTCTCAAAGTTTCAAGCACTAATTTACTTATGCTTGGCAGAAGAAAATGGCAGAAGACAAGTGCACAAACACAATTCATGAGCCGGTCAAGAGGAGTGAAAGAGAGAATTTTGAGCAACTGCAGACCTTTTTCGTTTTGACATTTCTGATGTGTGTGTGTGTGTCGGTACAAGTTTTTTCTGTTAGTTTTTTTTTCTAAAAAAGACTCATTTTAATAAAATGTGGAAGTTTATTATTTACTGCCACAAAACACTGAACTGCATGCCTGTTTTTGCTGACATTCACTAAATAAAAAGGCTACCACTTTTTTACCGTTCAGACAGTTCAGACTTGTAATGGCTGCCAAATAAATTTTCTTTTCAGAGCTTGGCAAATTAAAAATTAATTTTTTAAACAGTATAAAAAGTGAAAAATGTATTTAAAATCTTTAATTACCAAGTTTAATTATATTTTTTTGCAGACAAAAAAATAAAAAAATGTAAGTTTTAGCAAAATAATCATTAGTTTTCAATTATGAAAATTTGAAACAGAAAAACTACAATTTTCAATTTTTTGCACATTTTTTACTTCTTGCTAATTACTTAAACAATTAGACGACAAAAAGTTAATAAACTTAAATATTTTGTTTAATTTAAAGTCTGACTTTTTGAAGTATAACATTTTGACAAAAAATCATATTTTATTTTTTCACATAATTGATTATGTTTTAATGATAAAGTTAATGATCAAAAGTTTTAAAAGAAAACGCAAAAACTGTCAAACAATTTGACAGATAAGGAAAAAGAATCAAAGTTGCTATTCTAAAATGAGGTAACTTTTTTCACTAAACATTGTTAATTTGATAAGGAAAAAGGGTATAAAATATGTTATCAACTCTCTAGTTCTCTTTAACATCTGAAACAAAAGCTTATCTGCAGCACTGTTTTGAATAAATTATACTTTTAGAAAAGTGAGAATAAAAGAAAAAAATTTGCATCACAATTGCAGCAATTTCGGTGATAAGAAAAATCATTTGCTACCAAATGATATTTTTACTTGCAAGCTTTTTTATCAGAAAATTAATTTTTGTTCTGGTTAACCAATAGAAATTAATGTGCGTGGCCAGTTCTGATTGATTAAAGCCTACTCAGAAAGTGAATTTTTTCTGATTTACTTCAACTTCTTCAATTTTACCCCAGAACGAAACGCAACGGAAGTGCCGTAATTTAGCAGCGGAAATGTGTGAGGTTTGTCAGCAAACAGCGCTGACGCAATGTAAAAAAACAAAGAAAAGAGTTTCTTGTCAAAAAAAAGTGTTTTTTGCTCCAATCAAACATGGACTAATTTTTACTGCTGGCAAAAAAAGAGTGAGGAGTGAGTTGAAGAGTTACTAAGAAATAAAAAAGTGAATGGGATAAAAAAAACCAAAAACCGAAGATAAATTAACCTTATCGAAAATAATTTGAGACATTTTAATACATTCAAAATTTTTTAAAGAGAATTGGCAAGGAAATTACGGTTTCCTAAGGCTTTTTAAACAGTTACTCAAAAAGTCACCCAAAAACATGCACCATTTTTGATTAAAGTAATTTTTGTTCTGATTGTCAATTTGAATTGTAATTTCCGGCATTTATTATTCTAACCAAACACCAAACACAAAATGGTCAATTTAAATAAATGTGTATTTTTATTGTACAGCCTTTTTAACAATAACTTTGAACAAGTGGTACAATGAGCAAAAAAATGTGAAATTAAAGTGAAATGCTTTTCCACTTTTTTTAAATAGACACTGAGCACACTGAGCACGCCTTCAATTTTTAATGTGCATCTTGCGCACTTTTTCAAGTTTTAAAAATTTTGAGAAAATTACTGTAATCACAATTTCCAGTTATTTATTTATTTATGAGAACGTTAGAAAGATGAGAGGCAAAAAAGAAGTGGCTGTGTACAAAACAATTAAACTTCCAAGACTCTGCTTTGAAGTAGTACTTTAACTTTTTGTAGTTTTAAAATATGAAAACAACTCTAGTACACAAGCACTACAATTGTTAAAGCATCCCCCAAATCGACCGACAATTTTGAGAGAAAAAAGAAAAACTAGTCAGACCGTTTTCTGGGTAGTAAACTCCTTGGCTAGTTCAGTCTAGTCAATTAATGCCGAAGACTTTGGAGATAGAGAGAACCGATATTGTTGATCTTTTTTGTCTTTTTTGTATTTAAAAATACGAGAAAAAGACAGTGAAGTTGTTAAATTTGAAAGCAAACAAAAGGATTGTGAACACGCATTTCCCAGTTCTTGAGGACAATTCCCCAGTGAACATTTGTACACATTTTTTTCAGCTCAGTGCAAAGGAGTTTGTTTGTTCATTACCACTGCCGCTGCTGCTTTCAATTGGAAAACCGTGCACACTTTCTTTTTTATTATTAACTTTTTAATTTTTAAAAAAATCTAACTGACCAGAAAGCAGGCAACTTTTTGTTGTTTCATTTTTTCTCCTTTTTAATTTAGCTCATCCATTTAATCTCTCTAATTTTCTTCTTCTTCTTCTTTTCTTGCTTAGGTTTAGCTGGAAGACTTTGCTTTGCTGCTTTTTATTTGCCTGTGTCTTCTTCTTTCTCTTCCTTTATTTCCGCTATCCTTTTAGTGCCATAAAACTGCCATGTTGGCTGTGTGTTTAAAGCCCCCTCAGCATCCCTTTTCTCCTCTTCTACCAGTGCAGGCATTTAATTAACGCATCTTATGGTGCTGCTGCTCTTTTCCCAAACGGAACATTCAACTATCTCTTTTCCTCTCAATGACTGCCTGTTTGTTGGCCTCAAATCTCGCCCTCCAAGCCCACAAAAAGTGATTGACTTTTTTATTTTTGCTTATATTTACAACCTCAGAGTTTGCCAACTGACTACTGTTTCCAAATGAAATCTCCTCGATACAGATTGGTGGAGTGAGAAGGAGAGAAGGGGAGAAAAAAGCAAACAAAAAATTAGAAAAGCTTTAGAAGGACTAATAAAACTAGGGGACAACTCGGGCATTTAATTTGTGCAAAAACATCACTACAGCTCACAAGTTCACTTCAAGGAAGATGTTAAAATTTTATTTTACTTTTTGCTTTTGTAGAGCCATCTAGAAATAGTGTAATAGGCTGTTTTAAACTAAGGAAAATTAAACTGCCAGAACTAATTAATTTGGGTGCTATTTCCGTATTTTTATATTTATTTAACTAATTAGGTTTTGTGTAATGCGTTTCTTAAAGTTAAAAACACTACGAGTTATATTAAGGCAATGGTATTGAAAATGATAAGTCAATATCGTTGCAGTTATTAATATTTATAACTTAATTAGCCTTGGTGATTGTAAAACGCAATGATAAAAATCTTTAAATAAACCTACTTTATCAACTCAAAAGCATCTGAAATTGTAACATTGATCAAAATTTTATAATTGAAAACTAAAGAAACTTGAAAACATTTTTTAAACAAAAAATCGGTGCGTTTCAATTAATTAGAGAATCGCCTTGCCTGGTTAGGCATTTATAATGGCAAGAGAATATGGACTTTGATCTTAACGTTTTTTGCTTGAAACAGCTAATTAGCAAAGCTAATTTTCCTGCTTTTGCCCTTTCGCCAAACCACTGAAGTCTCTCAATTAGCTGATGCTTGCCTGCCCTTGCTTCACCTCAGATGTTAGGCAGAAAGAAGGAAGATTTGAAACTAAAACACAGTGCACTGCTGTTTGGTGCTCAGTTTCAATATAATTCCCAGCTTGTTGTTGGCTAATTAGTGTTTTTGGTCAGACAGGCGAAAAAAGGTCATGAATAGGGAATTGTATTTTTGAGAAAGTGAACAAAAATGTTAAGAATTTTGTAGTCAAAGGTTCAAAGAATAAATTCGGATTTTTTTCCTGTAAGACTAATGCTAATTACCGTTATTAGTAGCGCCACACACACAAAATCAAACCATTTAGGTCAATTGAGTTTTAGCAAAAAAGCAGGCTAAAAAAGGCTGCCATTTTTTTCCATTCAAAGCCGGTAGTCAAGACCGGTGGAAACCAAAAAACTCGCTCCACAAAAGTCAAATTCGCCGATTCAATAAATTGCCACCAGCTCTCTCACTTGCTGAATCACATAATAATTAGCGTAAATGCATGTGACCAGTAGCAGTGGTGGTGGTGGTGGTGGTGCCGGGATTTGGCTTTGAAGAAAAAGAGGGGAATTAAACCAAACCAAACTAAACTAAACGGTTCAGTTTTAGTTACCGACAACAACGAAGAAGAAGAGAAAAGAGGTCTGTGCCAGTTGTACCCCCCTAAAATACCGAACAACTCTGTGTCTGAGGGTGCGTGGGGAGTGAACGTAGGGCGGGCAAAGTAGCAGAGAGAAAACGAGAGAGTCTGTGTTTCTGGTAGTCTGCTTGTCTGTTCTCTCTCTTGCTCTCTTTCTCTGTTTTGCCGCGGTTCAGTGTGTGTCTGTTCAGTGTTTCGGGTATTTCTTCTGCCGCTGCTGTTTGCTATCACCCGGCAAGCTCGCTGCTCACTCGTTCGCTTTCCGTCGTCTGGCACTCGTCGTCGTGGTCGTAGTCCTCGTGCTCGAGATCACATTTGTCAGTTGTCGCTCTTCAGTCTGCCGCTGCGGTGGTGGGTAGTCTTTTTTTCTCCAGCAAAACGGCAAGCTAACTGGCAATGTTTTTTTCAGCCACCACCACCACCACCACTTTGTGCACTTTCACTTTTTCTTCTTCTTCTACTGCACGACTTAAGCAATTGCCGGCGATTGAGGACGGAGAATAAAAAATAAGAGGAAAATCTGCTGCTGCTGCTGGACTTGATCTGCAGTCTCAATCATCTGAATTCTCTTTTTTTCCAGCAACTCCCGAACCTGCCACCGAGTTTGACTGATTTCCAGGCACTAACAGTTGTGCATCGGTGCATCGGTGCAGCAGCCTGCACTAACGGCAGCCAATAACATCACAACAATCGATTGTTCTGCTGCTGCTGCTGCTGCTGCTGCTGGCGCTCTTTTCTTTTCTTCTCTTTGTTTGTTTGTTATGTTTTGATTTGTTTGAACGTGCCAAGCTCTCTCTCGCCAAGAGGATGATGAAGAAGGAAGCAAGTTCACCCGATCACCTCCCCTCCCCTCCCATTGCCGCCCGTCCGTCATCTTTTCCCTGCCAGTGTGTATGTGTGTGCAATCATCAGAAAACTCAACTTTCATCTACCATCGTCGCCTCTGCTAAAATCAAGTCAAAAATGTGATGCCCAGGACAAATTACACGTAAGTGCAAAATACTTTGTAGGAAATTAAATTTACCATGAAGCTACCACCAGTTTACAGGGGAAATTAATTTTTTTAATTAATTTAATTGAACTCTTGCAGCATTAGCTTAGCGTGTAGATTAGCTTTGAGAAAATCTGTGCTTTGGCACGTTTCTTTTTTGGTGATGCGCTTTATAATGCGTTGTCTTTTTCTTTTTCTTTTTCTTTTTGTGCTTGCACTGTGTTTACTACCCTGCCAAAGCAAGAGCAAAGCACACCAAAAACGATTCATTTTCATCAGAGAGGGGGTGCCCTCTTTCTTTACTCCAACCCAAACCCGACTCTCTCTCTCTCTCTCTCTCTCTCACACACACACACAGTCAGCCAACTTATTATTATTCTTTTCCATTCAAGTTAATTAGATTTAAGTTTTAATTAGATTAATTAGTTTTTTGCTGTTGTTTGGTCTGACTGTTTGTGTGTGTGCTGTCTGTGCGGCAGTGGTCCTCGCCTTACCAGTCCAATTCATTCGTTTGCGCCGTTTTTGCGAGTGCGAAAGTTTGTTTTTGTTATTAGTCGGTCTCTTTCTCTCTTTTTTACTTTCCCATTTTGGTCAAGCAAAAGAAGGAAAAGTCTGAGCTAATCGCCGAAGCAATGGCGGCGGCGGCGGCGCCTGCGACCATTAGGCCACAGTGTTTGTGGGGTCGTCAATTAGTGGAATGAGCAGTAATCGAAATTGACAGTCAGTCGGCTGGGGTGCTTTCACTGCTGTGCTTGTGTGTGTGTGTTTTGCTTTCTGATGATTTATTCTCCTGTTCTTGCAGGCAGTAGGAATGTTCTTGTTGACCAGCGAAATATTATTATTATTGTTAAGATTCCCTTCAGTTTTTTGCTTTCTCACTCACTCTCTCTCTCCGTTTGCACTTAAGGTGTCCAGTGCTTAGCAGTGTGCACTAAATTTTTCCCCTGCCTGCTTGCTTGCTCTTTTCTTCATTAGCAGCAAAGCTCTGAAGTCCATCAATTAGCTAATAGCTGGCTGGCTGGCTAGCTCTGGAAGAGCCATTTTACTGCCGTACCTCTGTTTTTTTGTGCCTGTGAAAGTGATTGGCTATGACAGTCACTGGGCGCCAAATTAAACACTGGCATTAGTGCACTGCAGCACTAAAAAGTGGAAATTATCACGCAAACGAAGAAGGAGAAAGAGAAAAAGGGAAAAATATGAGTGAGTGTGAAAAATGAAAGTGGAGGGGTACTTCTTCTTCTTCTTCTTAGAGAAGGACTCAAGTGCAGTGATTGAGTTTTGAGAAGAAAGATTTTTTATTCTTTTGTTGTTGTTGTCTATTTTGGCCATGTTTTGTGGTGTGTGCTGTGTTGTTGTGTTCCCCAGCACCAGCACTCGACCGGTGACTGCGGCACAGAGTGCTAATGACAGGCGAGGTAAATCTGCCATGTGTTTCTTCCCCTTCACTGCTTTGCTCTGCTTTGCCTAGGATCTGACAAACAAACAAACTACGAGTGAAGTGAATGTAGTGGGGAAACAACAAGGCGACAACACTGCTGTTTGATTTAAAGCCGTAATTCTATTTGCTCTCTCTCTCTCTCTCTTTCTTAATTTGATTTGTATTTAGAGGCAAAGCAGAAAAGAGGAGGAGGAGGAGGAAGGTACAAGGGGAAGAAAGAAGGCAGTTTCTTGGCCTTGCTCGGGCTGCTAAAGAACTGTTGAAGAAAGAGAGAGAGAGAGCTGGCTTTACCAGGCTATGACATAAGGATGACAAGTGCCATAAATTAGAGTAGATTAGTGAGAGAGGAGAGAGAGAGGAGAAAACGAAACAAGAAGGAATAAAAATAAAAACAACCAAAGTTCGAGTTTTGAAGATTTGGCTGATTTTTTCTTGCTCTTGCAAAAAAATTTTTCAGGAAAGCGCAGTTTATTTAACTTTAATTTTGTAAAGTATCTCTCGCTTCCTATTCTGTTGCTGCTGCTGCTGCTTTACAAATTCAAAGCATTCTTTGCTGCTGCTGCTGCTGCTGTTAATTAACCCAATTTTTAACCCATGAGACTCCACATCTCTAAAGCGGTCGTTTAATATCGTTTCAAAAGAAAAAAAGTTTAGCCGCTGTAATTTGTAAAGTTTTTTATGCTTTAAATTTTTTGTAACACTGAAAAAACTCCAACATTAGAAGTGAAGCACTAATCTACTAAACGGGCATTTAGGGAAGGACTTCAGAAAAGAGGAGGAAGAGAGAAAACCGTCTTCAGTCTCTCTCTCTCTCCTCAAGTCTAATAAATCATTTGAACATTTCTTCTTTTCTTTCTCCATATTTTTTGCTTTTCTTGTCTGCCAGGAGTAGTGAACATAGCAAAACACACACACACACACACATACAAAAACAGACAGACACAAGCGCAGCTAATGTTCTCATTTTACAGTGGTAGCGCAACTTTTTGACACTATTTTCTCAACAGACACACCACACATACACTTCAGTTTGCAGTCTCAAAACTGCCTCTTTTCTTGATAAATTAGCAGTGTTCTGAAGTGTGTGTGTGTGTGTTCCCCAAGAGCCAACCAGCAGAATGATGACAAATGAAAGTGCAATTTGGACAAATTAATAATTTATTGTGTAGCAAGTTAGAGAGAGAACGAGAGAAGACGACTTTACAACTGCTAAAAAAGCTGAAACTAATTAAATTTAAAGTGTGTAGACACAAAAATTTGAAACAAAAGCAGAGAGAGAGAGAGAGAGAGAGAGAGGAGAATGCTTATACACTTTAGTATTTATTTTACATTAAGGCAATTGGTGTGCTGCTGAAACAAAAGAGGCAAAGGAGAGGAAGTGGAAAAGGAAGAGGAAAAATACTGTGTGACAACGGCAGCAGCAAAAGAAAGAAAAAGTCAAAAATAATTAAATCAAATTAAAATGTCAACTGAAAAAAATAGGGAGAAAGAATCGAACAGACAGAAATGCTCAAGTGAATGGAAAAGTTTTGAGAGTTGACAATAATAAAAAAGTTCTCCCTTTATAAATGTGTTTTTCTTTGAGCCAAAAATGCCTCAAAAAGGCATTTCTTTAGTGTTCCCCCAGTTAAGATAGCCCAAAAAATGCCCAATGTCAATGTTGAGAAAAGAGTATCTGTCTTATTCTTCTTCTTTACATGTCAACGACATACAAAAAATCACAGATTATTCTCTTTTTTTCCTTTTTTCGTCGATAATCTGGTCACCGATCAATTAGCGTCCAGGCGAGTTCCTCTTCTCTTTCTCTATCTCTCTCCGTTTGATAACGTCATCTGTGAGAAGTGGAGGAACGAGTGGATGTTGAAGTGCAGTTGTTGTCACAGTGTGTGTTGGCCCGGTGACAGGTTCAACGAGCGCTGTCGCTGTGTTGTTCTCTTCTGTTCTGTTCTGTCTTGCAAAGAAAATGTGTGCTCAGGGTGAAGGACTGAATGAATGAATGAAAGCCTCTCTGTGAGCTGTGCTGAGGAGAGCAGTGAAGCGGTCTTTGACATGTCACTTTTCCCTCCTCCCTCCCTCCAGTCCCCTGTTCTGTTCTGCTAGTCTAATAATCTGTCAGGCTCGTTAGCGTGTGCGACAAGCTCACACGTTGTTGTACGCAATTCTGGAACAGCAGCAGCAGCAGCAGCAGCAGAAATACCTCCACTGGCAAGTGTTCGCCCTTGCAATTGATCGGCCGCCGGTGTTGAGCTGCTGCTGTCTCAGACTGTTGTACAAGACAGCATCTCGCAGTACTTAAGCTTGTACAGCTCCTTCTCTCCTTCTCTTCTCTCTTTCTGAAAATTACTCTTGCGGAAAGTGAAGAAGATGGCCCGTCAGAAGACAGCGACGAGCAGTAGTGAGACTTGGGCAGAGTTGCTGCTGCTGCTGCTGCTGCTTCGGCAGTGATTGCTTCTTGATTGCCTGACGACGAGAGTAGAAGGAAGAAGAAGACATCTAGAAAGACGAGAGAACTAAAACATGATCGTGTCATCCTCTTTTGAGAGAAGAAGGAAAACTTGAGTGAGTGAGTCAGAGAGAACCCGTCACTAAACATCCGAGCAGACGTGTGCTAATCGAATATAATTGATTGTAGTAAAGGAGAGGAGAGGTGAGGGTAACGACTGACAGTGTACTGAGGGCTGAATTTGAATATCAGCTCATATTGATGCTTCTTGTCTTGTACAGTCTTTACCTAGAAGAGTGAGTGCTTTTTTAGAGTTAGAAATCAGAAAAATTTGATTTGCATTTCGCTTTTAAACTTTTCTTTTGACTACCACTGTTTTGCCTGTTTTTTCCTATTATTATTTTCTGTTTTTGAGCACCGTTTTCATTTTACCGTTTAATTTACACACTCGAAGTGTGTCACACGCACGCTGCTGCTGCTTTTGGTTCTGTTCTGTTCTGTTCTGTTCTGTTCTGTTCTGTCAGGTCAGCTCGGAGCACAATTTGAAGTGTGAGTGTCCTATTCAGCCCCCCCCCCACTTTTCTCCATCGATCATTTTGAACCAAAATTACACACACACTCTCTTTTGCTCTTCCAAAGCTAAACTTCTGTTCTTTTTCTCCTCCTCTCTGTGTCACCTTTTGCAGGTCTATAATTTGTTGTCGTCTCTCCCTCTCTTTTCCTCTGCCTTCAAATCTCAACCGGCCAATTTGTCTCACTCAACTTCAAACTTCAACTTCAACTTCAACTTCAAACTTCCACTTCACTGCTGACTTTTGAGCACTGGGGACTTCTTCTTCAGCAGTTTAGAGCAGAGTTCTCAGGAGTTTTGCATGATCATCCTCTTCAGCCGTCATCTTCAGCAGCACTTTTGCTACCACTTTTGTTGTGTTCTTCTTCTTCTTCTTTCTCTCTTCTTCTGCTGTCTCATCAAAAATTCCATATCCATCGTCAATCCCTATATAAAATTCACTCGCTTTTCATCCTCATCATCACCATTGCCACCAGCATCAGTACTTGTTGTGTGTGTTCTCTCTATTATTTATCAACTCTCTCCGAACTTACCACTCAAATATTATTATTTTCCTTCCATAAATATTTATAACTTAATTACCAAAACTAGTTGCTGCCTGCTGGCTGGCTTTTGTCGGCCGATCAACCAACCAACCAGCAAACTGACTGACCGGTCAATGATGAGTCCCTTCAAAGGAACAAGAAGAAGAAGAAGAAGAAGAAGCAAAAGAGTTGAATTTAAAATTGAACACCACTCAAAGCGCCCAACACAGATGAACAAAAGGAGAACAATTAAAGGTAAGTGCTCTCTTTTTTGCAATAAACTTTTGTAGAAAATTAGTCACTTTAGTCTTTTCAATTTACTACAATTTAATTTAAATTAGCTCAGTTTATTCGCTCAGTTACGCTTTACTTTGCCCTACTTGTTGCCGGGCAAATGTTTAAATTTTTAAGCAAATTAACCTCACCCTATAGTAGCAGTACAAACACGCTTACATTAATGGGTGATGATTAATTAATCGACCAAAAGGCAGAGAATAAAAGCAAATTTAGAGCTGTTAAAAATTAAAAATGCATGAGGATTCTTTTTGGTTGGACTAAGCTGCAGTTTTGGCAGATGTTGTTGTGCAGACAACAACTGTACAAAAAAAATGAAAAAAAATGTTCTGAAGTAGAGGCCGGTCTGGTTTTGATGTCTGCCAAAGCCAATTGGTCAGGCGATTTTTGGTCGCAGTTTGTGCTCTAGTGCTAGTTTGGCACAGTTTAGTTTTTGGTTTGTTTGGCACACATTTTGCCTCTAGCCTCTTTTAGCCTCTTTCCACACACTAAAGTTTTGGTTTTTATTTTTTGGACTGTGATAGAGAAAAAGTGTGACGCGAGAATAAAAGAGAGAAAAATCAGCGCCTGAGAGGACATTTAGTAAGCGCTTCATAAGAGAGAAAAATGGAGTGACTCCATTGCCACCAATTTAAATCTTGTTCTCTCTTTCTGTTCAATGTCTGTCATTGACATTTTTTGCGTTTTTGAATGTTTTGATTGTATTTTTTTTTGTGTACTGAAAACTTCACTGTTTGATCGTAAAGTGATTTAGTTTTCAAAGTTGGCTTTCCGGCGATGCATAATTCTCCTGGAAAATTAGGTTTTGTTCAGCAATTTCCCCTCTCTAATGAACTTAATTATTTAATTAATCGATGCATAATTAATGAAAAATGTAATTTTCATTATGTTATCCTCTCCTTGTATAGCAAGCTAACCTCTTGTTTTTGACCTGCCGAAAATGTCTGCAATTGACGGCAGAGCAAAATAAAAAAACAAATGCCGTTTTTTCTGCTGTCAAACGCTACCCGTTTTACAGAAAAAATGAAAGTCGAACAGTTGTGCATAATTAATTAACTTTTGCTGTTAACACTGATTATTTAATTTAATTAATGTTCAGAGAATAATTGACAACTGGTCAGCAAAATAACTTGCCCTACAAACGGCTTTTTAAATAACCAGAGTTTGAGCATTTTTTGCTTAACAAAATATTAAAATAATTTTAAGCGCAATAACCAACGACACTACCATCAGAGAGTTAATAAATTATTCAACATAAAATAATTTTAGCGTTTAAAAATTGCTCACAAAGCTGTCTTTTAAATTTCTAAGTAAAAAAGTGAGATTTCTTCACTTTTCTTATCTGAGGCGGAAGTACGAACCTATTTGGTTTCAAGCCGCTCCAATCAGGAGGGCTCAAATTACTTTCGCTTTTTCTTTTTTGACATCAAAGTTTTTTGTTCCGTTTTGCTCGCAGTTTGCCCACCCAGGCCCTAACCTAGTTTTAACGCAGCAAACAAACCTTCTTTTTTCTGCAACGATCAAACAGTCAACAAAAGAAAAAGTTTGCTTCACATCCATTCTTTTCTCTATTTTGAGACACATCGTCCAACATCTTTGACGTCAATTAGGAAGGTTTTTAATATTTTCCCTCCTCTACTTCCACTACCACTTCTACTACCAACACATAACGAGTGCTAATAATTTTCTCTAAGAGGAAAGATTAAGCTTAATGGCAAATAAAGTTGCCACTTCGTTTCAGCGTTGAAGCGAGCGCAATTGTTGTTGTGCAGGCTTTTTGTTTAGCTACCCAAAATTTGGCGCCCAAAAAAATCCTGTTGCAGAGAGAAAACAAAAGTCTTGGCCTCGTTCTGGCCTCAATCGCCTTAGAAAATCTCCTTGCAATCTGGTTTGCTGGTTTTGCTCTTTGCTGGTTATACTTTTATTGTTCCCTCTTGATCTCCGTCTTCTTTCTCCTCTTCTTCCTCCTCCTCTGAGCTTGGCTTTATGTACTTTGAGGATTGCCGATTAGTCGCCGCCGCCGCCGCTTTACTTTTGCCTCTCTTGTTGTCGTTTTTGTTTCACTTCTTTTGGCTGCTTTAACTTTTGCTGTTGGGCCTCCTCGTTTGCTGGAGGACACTTCTGACGTAGCTGCTGCTGCTGCTGCTGTTGATGTTGTTGCTGTCTTTTGACATGAGGCGCCAGAGTCATAAGCCACAACAGCAGCAGCAGCCACGAAAAACCAAACAACATTTGACAGTGGTGTTGTACTCTTTTACACTCTTTTGCCTCTAAACGAGGCAAATTGCGCACCAAAACGAGAGAGAGCTGTGTTTTAGCTTTAGTTGCTGCTGCTGCTGCTGCTGCTGTTGCTGTGCAGTGCTGAGGAAGAACAAAATGAGCGGAAATAAATAAATTTGTAGAGCAAAAATGGTGGTTTTTATTTTGCTTGTGTGTGTGTGTGTGTGTGTTAGGACTAGTGTACAAGGACTTTAGTTTACAAATGTTGTTTCTGCTGTGTGGTGATTTAGTTGACTTCAAAATACAAAAAAAACAGTTGCTACTGCCCAACATGGCAAATAAATTAAAATTCTTTAAAAAAAATTGAGATTGGAAAACGGCAATTACAACAGCATTATTTCTGTTGTGCTTTTAGTTATTTATTGTTTTGCTTTGCTTTTATTGAATGCACATAATTTTTGCTTGTTTAGCTTTATCAGCGACAACTGTAGCTGGAAATAAAAAAAACATAAACATTTGACAAAGGCAAATTTCTGCCAATCAATACTAATAAACAGCAAAATCTTTTTTGTTACTGTTGGCAGTAGTATAAAACAACAATTTTTCCTCAATTTTATTCTCTATTGAAAATCAAATAAAAATCAGGCTGCAGCACCTCATTTCCACTTTGTTGCTGCTGTTGCTGCCGCTTTCAATTGACACTTTTGCTGCTCATCTTTTTATTTCTCTTTTTTCACCCTCAGCCACCAGAGAAATCAATAAACTTCTTGGCGCAAATTTATTTACGTTTGAATATTATTAATAGCCAGGCGATGTGGCAAAAGAGAAAGAGAGCAAAAAGGCAAAAGCGATGCAGTGGTGTGAACAGAGTTTTTGGTGTGCAATCAAAAAGGCTAGCCCAGTCAGCCAACCAGTCAGTCAGTCAAGGAGTTTGTAGGGCAATAAAAATATAATAAAAGTCGACGAGCAAAGACGGCGACAATAATTGGCTTTTTGATTCAACAACATAGAGTGAATGTGTTGGGTTGTCCAACTGCAAAGAAAAAGAAAGGAAAATGTCACAAGAGAAGTGTTGTCGTAGTAGTAGTGGTAGTTGGACAAATTGAGAGATATTATAAAGCAGGCATTTCTACTTTCGATTCTTATTATTAGTTTTGCTGCTGCTCCTGTTGTTTTTTGTTGGAAAAAAAATTTAAAAGCAAATGTGTAATATTTACACACTTGATTTCTGACAGGACCGTTTATTGAAGATGTGTGCTGCCGAAAAAAAACTAAAAATGTCAATTTTAGTTGTTTTGTTGTTTTCAAATTAACATTTTTTCTCCTGCTTATTTTTCCCTGCTCATTCATCGAGCTCATTTACACGTTGCCCAATACGGTAGTTACACAACATTGCAGAACAGCTCCTCTCTCTCTCTCTCTCTTTCTCTGCAAAACTGAGGTCCATTTCCTCTTCCTTTTTCTTCTTTTTCTTCTTCTTTTACACTTTATCGAGTTATATCGGTAATCGCCGTTGTGTATGTGTGCATTTGTGTGTTTGTTTGTATGTTTGTTTGTCGCGGTGTCGTTGTCCGACAAAAAGCATTGCAATTTGAATGGCATTCTCTCTCTCTCTCCTTTTACTTTTCTTCTCAATCGACAGCCGAATAATATTTATACAGAAGAAGAGCTCGTAAAGTAACTGCTGCTGAACGGGAGAAGAAGAGGAAGAAGAGGGGCAGTGCTCAGTGCACCGACAGTTGAAATAAAAAAAATGTAATAATAGCTGCAGTAGTAGTGGTGGTGGTGGTGGTGGTGGTGCCGTCGCTTAAAGCGTTGTGCTTTTGTGTGAAGCGAGGTGATCACACAATAGTAGTAGTAGTAGTAGTAGTAGTAGTAGGCTGAAATGAATAGGGAAAGGGAAAAGAGAGTGAATAGAAAAACACAGACAGACAGACAGGAGAGGGCTTCACTGCACGGCAAGCTTCCTCCACAAACGGCAGTGATCAAATATTTATGGGAAGGAGAGGGAGAGAGAGCGGGAACATTTGGATGATGATTAGAGAGTGAGAAAATGAGAGTGAGAGAGAGAGTGAATGACACTGAATGGGAAAGGGAAACACTAACATGTTTTGTTGGTTTTGTGGCAGCAGCAGTTTTTCCCCTTCAAACCACGCGCAAAGTTTTTTCCTCGGTTATCACCGCCGCCACTGAACAGCAATTTGGTAGTTTTATTATTTAGAGTTTCAGTTTTCAGTTTTCAGTTTTGTTGTTGCTGTATTATTTACATCTCCATTTTCTTCTTCTTCTTCTTCTTTTGTGTAGTGCTAAAAATATTTCATCTTTTTTGTATTTCTTATCAGTTTTGTTCTTTTTGCTGTAACTTTTTTTGCACATACGCTTGTTTTGTTTGTATGTGTGCCAGCAGTCAGTGGAATCGGCTGTCTGCTGTCGATCAGTAAATTAAATTATAAAAGAAAAAGTTTTTTTCCCGTAAAACAGTTTATTGCTTTTTCTCGTTTTTTATTTTAGCTATCAGATAAAATGCAGCCAGGTATTTCGCTGTTCCTCCTGTCTACTTCTCCTCTTAGGTTGAAGTAAAAAACAAAAATGTTTAAAGGTTTTGCACTAAAAAGAAGAGCAAGATGAATTGGAAGAAAATTGCCAACATTTTTGAGGTATTAATAAATTATAAACCGTTTTATCTACTTTTTTGTCTTTTTATTGGTTTGCTTTAGAGTAGTAGTAACAACATAATTTTTAATAATTCATTTTCATTTTGCTCAAGTTTATCAATTTTGAAGTTCAATCAAAAGTTTTGGTGTTTTATTTTTTTCACTTAATGAAAAATGGCTGATTGAAGAAAAGAAGCATGAAAAGAAGCAACTGAATTGATTGAGTTTGTGACAATTGAGATACCAACAACAACTTCAAACTTGTTTCTTTTTTTGAAAAGAGTTCTCAAACATTTTTCATTCTTTCAAGCACGACAAAGAAAAAGTAGTAAACAAGTTTGAAAAAGTTTTGCCCTGTTGCCAGCAAAAGTGTATAAATAGTAATTTTCTTGATAATTTACACTGTTGCAATAATAATCGATTCATAATGGAGTTGTTGTTGTTGTTGGCAGCAGTCAGTGACTTCAAACAGTTCGAACGATCAACTCTCTCGCTTTTTTTCGCTAATTATAGTGCTGCAGTGTTTTGATGAAATGAACAGAACAACAAAAAATTTGCTGACAGAGGAGAAAAAAGTGTACAAAAGAGGGATTTTTTGTTTGCCACCCCTATCGGTCACCCATCCCAGCTAATCCTTCTTCTAATGATGTCGATAATTTTGCCCATCTACAGATTCACTCTCTCTTTCTCTGTATATCTTATGTTGGCAGCAGCAGCAACAACAACAACGGCAATAATAATTCAGCAGTGTTGTTTGGCTATTGTGTGGCAGTTTTTAGCGTCTAAGCAGAGTGTGATAGGAAGCAAAAAACTCTTTCTTTTTTCTGACTGACGTCAAACTGGACTGTTTTTTCTGTTTCTGCTATTCGTGGCGGCGGAATGGGAGGCGATTATGACAACTCTATCTGAACTGAAGCTGTGTGTGTTGGCCAATTATTATTATTATTGCCACTATGGAGGTCGATTAGGGAGTCAAAGGAGAATGCAGAATACAGTCATTGTTATAATTGACGTAGTCAACTATCAGAGAATATTATTGGCAGAGAATTAGAACAAACAAGAAAACAAAATTTTATGTGTGTTGATTAGCTATGTTTTGTTGTACTATTTTTTTCAAATGTTTCTGTCTTTTGTTGCCAGTATTTAGGTCAGTAAGAAATATTTTTGACTATACGAATTTTTTAAAATTTACTTAACAACTCGGTCATCATCAACCTACTACAAAATATTACCATTCTTTTCAGTATTTGCTCTACTTTAGCGACATTCTTTAACAGCAGCAGCAGCAGCAAACAAAACTAACAATAATATAATATTTGATGCACTAGCCGTAAACAGCAGTTTGAGTGAGTGAGTTGTTGTTTGATTCCATTCAATTCAGCCGCTGGTGCTGCGCTGTGCCAAATTCCATCATCAAACCCGAAAGTAAATTCATACAAACAGAATTCACCGTGGCGGTGGGCGGACAGGAAAAAAGAAGGGCACTGACTGACAGTCACAGACACACACACACTTCATCGGATGCGCACCGATGACCACCGAAGACCTCGATGCCAGCAGTCCAGTGCCACTGTGCATTGAAGCGCATCAGCTTGATTGAATTCTAATGATGATGGTGGTGGAGATCAGAGACCTTCTTCTTCCCAAGTACTACTATCACCACTAGAAAAAGGGTATTTCACCATTGTCAGCAGAGCTTCTCTGTACAATTTTTGTTTTTCAGTGTAATGACCAGTGTGCCAGCCACTGACACGAACAATGAAGTAGTCATAGGGAGAAAACACACACAATGGCTGACAGCAGGGGCGGAGTTGATGTTTTGATGCAGAAGTTTCAACAGCAGCAAAAAGAGGCAGAAAAGGAAAGAAGAAGAGGAGGAAGTGAGAGAGGTGAACTGAGAGAAGAGAGGGAAAAGGAAGTGCCCTCAATGAATAAATGGACAGAATTGACAGGAGATGTGTTGTTTTGTTTGCCTGCCTGCCTGTCGGCAGAAGAAGAAGTGCAGCAAATAATGGTATTATTAAATCAACTTTAATCATACTAATCAGTTGATGATGATGATGATGCTGATGTTGATAAAGTTATTTTAGTCAGTCGTCAAGATCATTAAACATTTATTTGCCGCGGTGAAATGTGAATTCTTTTCAAATATTTTTTTACGTCATGTCATCTGTGAGCAGCGCCAGCATGTTCTGTTTTCTGTTTTCTGTTTTCTGTTGCCGTTGAGTTGAGCTGTTTTCTTTTCTTCTTCTTCTTATCACCACCACAAATCTGACCGACATTTTGTTTATTATCTTTTATCCTCTGTCCTCCAAGGTCGTTTTTCCCCACTCTTTCCACTTCTACTTCTGGTCACCTTTGGAGCCCAGCCAGTCCACCTTCACGAGTCAGGCGGCTCGCCCTCGTCACACTATTCCACTGCGACCTCCTCTTCGCCTCTGCACCGCTTCAGCAACCTCTATGGAACGGTGCTCAACTGCGCCGATTACTTGGGCGTTGGAGGCAGCTTATCATCATCCTCATCATCCTCATCATCATCCCCATCCTCACCATCGTCCTCTTCAGGGAACACTGCCAGCTCAGCCGTCATCAACAACCTCCTCCTCCCGCTGGACATTAGAAGTCTGCTTCACACGGGAGGCGGGCTAAACTTTGCTTCAAGGGGTGATGATTACCTGACACACATCAACATCAACAGCAACAACATCAACGCCAATTCGAATTTTAACGTGACCATCCGCTGGGAAGTCCGTCCAGTGTCGGCCACAAGTGGCTACAAGTCATCCTCATCCTCTTCATCGAGCTCATCCTCATCATCCTCCTCATCATCATCATCCGCCGCCGCCAGCGAGAGCTTCGACTTTGCCTTTGACCGGGCGCTCCTTCGCTACTCTAATCCAACCGACGGGACGCTCGCCTTTGCGCCCTTCGACGTGGGCGCCTTTGTGCCCGAGGTCCACGACGCCCACTACCGCTGTCTGCTGCAGCTGCGCGAGGGCGGCGTCCTCGCCAGTCGAGAGGTTCGCGTCCAGGCGGGTAAGTTTCGCACACCTTTTCTTTCTTTTTCTTTTTAGCTTAGCTTCGATTGCTTTGTCTGAGGATTTAGATCACTGACTAAAACAGAAAGCGGGGTTGCCAAAAAAAATTAAAATCATTACATTATGGCTCGATGATGATGATGATGGCGGCGGCGATTCATACACACACAGCCGCACGCACTAATTAGCTAGTCCAGTCAGCATCTGCTTGAGTCTGGGGCAGCAACGATGGCGGTGGTTGCGGCTAATCGAATTTGCTGCTCTAATTAATTAGCTTTGGCTTTTCTCTCTTTTCTATCTGTTTGGCTGCAGAGTTCTGCCGCTGTTGCCATTTCAATTGTCATTTGTGCTAATTGACATTCGAGACATGAGCTGCTCTGCTCGCTTGCAGACAGACAGAGAGTACAAAAGTAGAGAGAAAGAGAAAAAGTCAGTCCAGACGTACAAACAGAAAAACTTAGAGAGAAAGAGAGAGCAGAGCGTTCCATTGGAGCAGAACCCTCAATGGCAATAAATAAATAACCGCCACCGCCGTTGCCACACACATATTATCGACAGGCAAACAGAATCGCTCATTCTCCTCGTTTTACTTTTTTTCAGCATCTTCTAGTTCTGTTTCTAGCTCTAGTTCTTGCTCTAGATCTTGCTCTTGTCTTAGCTGCCAAACGTTAATTAGCCGAGCAAATTAATTAACTTCATCTAGGCTGCTGCTGCTGCAGCTACTGTTATTTGCTTGTTTGCATCCTCTTCTGTTCTGTTCTGTCTGTCGAATTTCGGCGCTGTTGTTGTCCCTTTCTCCCTTCCTTTCTCTTCTTCCTCTTCTCGATCTTTTATTTACTCAAGCTCAAGTTCTCCCTGCTTGCTGCTGCTGTTTTCATGAGCAGCCAATAACTGCTCACTGTGTTTGCTCACAGCCACTCTTCTTCTGTATTACTTGTACAGGGAAATAAATCAAAACACGAAAAGTAAATTTCCCCCGACCAGTGTGTGTTGTGTGTGTGTGTGCTGGATACAATAACAACACATGCACACACACACTCGCTGTAATGTGTCAATTGTACATTATGGTGATGATGATGATGATGATGGTTATTAATTAGTAGGTAATTTGCAAAAAGAGAGAGTAATAAAAAGGGTTAATTTTTTGTTGTTGTTGCCACCACTATCAGTTCAGAAAGTGCTTTCAGACTACAGTATTTTTTGTCTATCGAACATTTTTTTTGTTCATTCTCTGTGGTTTTCATCATTAGACCCATGATAACGGTTTTCGAGCCACAAAAGAACAATCATAAGTTTAGTTGGAGCAAAAAAATTATATTTTACTTTTAGAGAGAAGTGAACTCCAAAAAAACTCAATTTTCACCGCAATTCTCACTTTAAATGCAATCTTTTTTCAACCAGCCTCTTTTTTCAGTTTCACAGCAGCAGCAGCAGTTGCCGCTGTTCTGATTTTACTAGCCCTTCTTTTTCGGTGCTTTCAGTTTCAAACATGAGAGATTCCCTCCCTTCCTCCCTCTCACTCACTCTCCCCGCTCACTTTACAACAAAAGAAGAAGAAGAAAAAGCATTTAAAGACTCGGCACTTGTCGCTAGTTGAGCAGCAGCAGTAGTGGCAGTGTAGTTGAGTGCGTTAAAAAGTCAATCCACAGATTGAGTTTGAGGGTGAGTGAGGAAGGGAGTGGAGGCAAAAGCTAGAGCGAAAAAAGCGAACCAAAAAGGAAAAAACCCGAATGACATTTAAAGCACTTACAGCTCTCTTAACTGACACTTGAAAGCAGTGTAAGTTGCTGCACTGCACTTGCTGAACACTGCTGATCACTTCTGCTGCTGACGTGAGTTGCTAAAGAGATCGGCGGCAGAGAAGTACTGCCGTCTAATTGTGCCTGATTGCTAGAGCAGCAGCAGCCAAAACCACAGTGCCCGCACTTTTTACTTTGCTGCCGTTGATTAGTCGTAGTTTCGGAGTGTGAGGTTTTCTGGCTCTCTTTTCGTCTTCTTTTCGACTTTGACAAGTGGCAGTTGTCGATGATTGGCCTGTGCTTTTTCTTCCTTCTTACTTTCTCTTCTCATTCTCATTCTCCTTCTTCTCTTGAAACAGCTTTCCGCTGACCACAAGGCTGTGGCAAAAAGAGAGGGAAACGGGGAAAGAGAGCTTACTTAGCTCGCCAGCACTTTTGCCTGCTGCCTGCCAAATTTTCTGCTGGTGTTTTTCTTCTCTTGGACGCTCAATTTTCGCTCCACCAGTCTTTCTGGTGTGAGTTTGTCCCCCTCCCCGATTCTTTTTCCTTCTTTTTTTGCCTGTTCTTGTAGCTCACAGTTTGGGCCATTAGGCAGTATTTCAGAGACAGACAGGCAGCAGCAGCAGCAGCAGCAGCAAACCAAAGTGCCACATCAGCCTTTTTGCATTTTCACACCATTGAGCGAGCGAGCGAGCAAGTTCTGAAGGCGAGAGAACGCGTTTCTGCCGCTAATGATGGTCAAAACATTAGCAGAAAAGCAGCACTGCTCTTTCTTTCTTTTTCTCTCTCCTGCTGACCGATCGGCAGCCGTCAGAATGACCGATCTTGGGCGATTGGGCCGCGTTCACACTTTTTTTGCGTACAGCAAAAAGAACGAAGGGGAACTTATCTGAACAGCAGAACTGCAGTTTCAAAGTTTTCCCTCACTCTTATTCACTCTCTTCTTCCCCTTACGTTATCGGCGATGAGACTGCTGTTGGTTAGAAGAGAGAGAGAGAGAGAGAGAGGAGCCCATAAAAAAGTGGCAACCGAGTGCATGTCAGTGTGCTGTATGGCTGGTCTGAGTTTGTGGGTGAAATGGGTTTCACTGACTGCTGCTGCTGCTGCTCAATTGTGTTCAGGGCTGTAGTTGCTGCTGCTTGGTCCAGCAACTACAGCTGACAGGCTGAAGTGTGTGTTCAGTGGCAACTCCGGCCACTGCAACCGGAGCAGGCACACTGCTCGAGCTTCGGTTCCAGAAACAGCACTTTTAGTTTCTGCTCGACCACTGGTACTAGAAGTCGGTGTAGACATGTTTAAACTGTGAGTGAGTGTGTGCTGCTAAGCAGAAGCAGAAGCAGACTCGAGAGTAGTAAAGCGGAGAAGAGCGAAGAGCAGCAGTTAATCTAATTAATTTGCTTTGTTTCCTCTAACGGAGAATGGAAGAGAGCAATTGAGAGTGCTCGGGAAGGCGACGCATCTCTTTCGGCTGCTGTTTCTGCCGTTGCAAAGTGCTCGAAATGCAAAAGCCAGCAATAATTAGGATGAACGGAGAGAGAGAAAGAGGAGAAAGTGAGCTCCAGTTTGCATTAAGGAGATCGTCTTCAGTCTGTTGCCTCCCCCGCCTCTTTCTTCTCCTCTGCTGAAAACAGATCGGTAGTGAAAAGTTTCAATGGAAGAGAGTGAGTGGAGTGAGTGAGTGGTCCAACTACTGAGGAATAGTAGGACACTACTGAATAGAAAGAGCTGGTAAAGTGAGTAGGAGAGTCAGTGAATGGACGAATTAAGATTAATGCAATTAATTCTGCTCCAAATGAGACTGCTTCAGCTAAGGGAGAGTGCTGCTTTGCTGTGGGCCCTTCTGCTCTCTTTCTGATGCTCAATTGCAGCTCAAATATTTGGCGCAATCAGCAGAGTTTGGTGGCAGAAGCAGAAGAAATGAGGCAACACCATTTTTGCACTCCTTTTCTTCTTCTTCTTCTTTTCTCCTCTTCCCTGCACTTTCATTCAGTTTGCCCTTTTCAGTCACTGTGCTGCACTCATTGACTACTGAGCTATTCAGCAGCACCTCTCGCTTTCCCCTCTTTTTCCTCTCTTTTAGTTTTCCCGTCGTTTTTTTATTGCGATAATGTGCAAATCAACGACGACGACGACGACACCACTGGGTTTGCAAAACCAGTGCTGCAGTTTGAGGGAAAGAGAGTGGCGGACAAACAAATGACACATGTGACACAATCGGCAAAAAAAGAGCGAGCAGAATTGTTGTTTTTTGTATTTTGTTTGCAATCGATATTTACGACTAATTAATTGGACGACTGTGTGTGCACTGTGTGGAGGAGAAAGGGGGCAACGGTGATGATTTATTAATTGGCAGGGGCAATGCGCTTCTCCGTGCCTGAGAAAGATGCTTAATTAGCAATTAATAGGCGAAATAAATATTTATTTTACTTTTATTTGTCTGTGTTTCTGTCTGTGCTGCCCTATTCTTATTTAGATGTTGGAGAGATAAATAGAGAGAGATTTGCTCTGTGTGTGCTGTTTTTTCTGGCAGGGAAAGCAACTTATTTCTCAGCCGTACAAAAAAAACGGGAGATAGTTGGCTGAATTTCGCTAGAGTTGCAGATTTTTTAGGTGGATGGTTTTTGGTTAGAAAGTGAGAGAGAAATTGAGGTTGTTTTTTGTGGTTTCTTTGCAGAATAAAGTTGTTGTTGCTTTTGGGCAGAATAAAGTGTCTTGTGCTTTAAATATTTTTGTTTCGCCGTTGAGCTGAGCAGGAATTTGACATTTTAAAGTCATGTCCTCCTCCTCTTCTTCTTTTCCTTTTTCTCGCCGGCGCTCTTGTTTATTGCCCAATTTTCTTAATGCAACCGAAAGAAAGCATTAAGAAAAACCACTGTTTTACAGCAATTTCAAATTTCAATTCAGTAGCTTTTTGTTCTGCTGGCTGGTGCGCGTAGTTAATCTCATGGCATCTCTCTCTTCTTTGGGCTCATTTGTTGCTGTACCCAGCAACCATTTATCGCCGCATTTTTTCCCTTCTCTCTTTTGCCGCCAATTTAATTGCGTCAAATGTGTCGACGAAGACGCTGTGTGTGTGTGTGTGTGTGTGTGTGTGTGTGTGTGTTTGCCAGTCGCTTTCTGCAGACTGCTGCAGCAGTGTCAGTTTTCAGAGAAGTTTTTTTTTCATCTTCTCTTCTTCCTCTTCTTCTTCTCAGTCCTGTCCATTGTCATAATTTGTCAATGAGAGCCCTATGCCATCTCCTTCCCTTCCCCAATGACTTAGCAACTTGCCAGCATTTGCTTTCAATTGCTTCCAGTAGAGCTGCTGCTGCTGTTGCCGCCTCTTTTGCTCTCATTCTCTCTTTCTCTTTCTCTCTTCCACCCAGTGGACGGGCACATTGTCTTGACTGTGTTGTTGTTGTTTTTTATTAAAAAGAAAGAGAAGAGAAGAGAACAGGCGGCAAAAAGGCAATAGGGGCAACCAGAAGTGTAGAGAGTCCGGTGCAGAGAGTGGATATAAAAGAGTGGCAGCAGCAAAATGGACTTTCCGCTTGGACTGTCGCCGCTGTTGACTCAAAAGAGAGAGAGGGAACGCTTGAGCCTCTTAAATTATGTTTTAGATTTAATTTAAAAACTTTAAATAACATTAAGGAATCGTTTGGGCGGAGACACACAGCCTTCTGCAAACCTAGAAGCACTCGCACTTTTAGAGGCGGAAATTGATTTTGCTATTGTGTGTCTTCTTCTTCGTTTTCTCTTTCATTGTTTTTCGTCTTGTTGCCCTGAAAACTGCTGCTCAACTATTAATTAGTATTTAGTACTGTCTTAAATGTCCTTTTTTGTTCCTTTACTGTTGCCAGGCAGTTAGTTGCCATTTTTTTCTAGGCACGTGTGAGTTCAAGCGTGTGGCAATACATTTTCCTTCTTTCTCTCTTCTCTATTTTGTTGTTGTTGTTGTCGGTTTTTTTCTGACTACAAATGACAAATGATCAGCAGTCTTTGCAGCCAACTAACTAACAAACAGGCAAACTTGTTTTCTGTCCATCTGCACTTGATCGTTTGTTTTTATTACGTTTATTACCATCACTTTTAGTAGCAAAAATGAAAGCTCGGTTTTTAATTTTAAACAGTTGCCCTTAGCTTTCCTGCATTGCTTTACCCGCCGCTGCTGTTGTTTTGTTCAGGACAAAAGCCACCGGCCAGGGCGCAGTTAGTTTACAGCCGGCGAAACAGTTGTCCAGTGTACAGACATTAGCAGCGCAAAACTTTATGCGAGTTAATGCGAAATGCATTTATAAAGCTGGCAGGCGGTTTATTTACATTGAACACTGACTGTGTTTGAACAAAAGGAAAGGAGCGGTCATTAATTACGAGAGAAAGAGAGGGAGGGAGAAAATGTATAAATTACTACTACCACTGAGTTTGCGGTTAGCCTTTTTCTGTTGTTGTTCTTTTTTATGTCTTGAAAAAAGCCGGAACTTTATTTTTTGTTTGTAAACTTAAAACTTGTTTTCAAAAGGTCACATTCCACTTACTTCTTTTTTCTTAGTAAATAAAAAAAATTAAGTTACGCTTACTTGAATACCCACACACTTGAATATGATACTGCAGAGCAAACGATACTATTTTTTCTTTTCTTTTTATTTGATCAAACTCTACTAACTGAAATTACTTTTTCAATTTGAGATGTAACTAACTTTTTAGCATTTTCTGTTGCTTTTTCTGTTTGCAATTGAAATATGATGCACAATTGCGTGTAGTTAGTGCTGTTGCTGTTCTTGTTGCCCCAAAAGTACTGAAGAACTTCAACTTGCTCTAAGTTTTTCAACTGTAGAATTTTAAAATTTTCAATTCATCTTTCTCATTTTTGCATACGTACTGCTCCACTTTCACTTTTGGAGGGAACTGTTCTTTCTCCTCCTCACTCACTCACTCACTCACTCTATGGTTTTGAATATTTAAAAATAAATAATTCATTTGATATGAGCAACTTGTAATTTATAATCATATATTATTTGTTGCCGTTGCAGTGTTTGTACCCCCAATACAGTTCTGCTCAGTTCAGTTTGGGGACGACTATGAAATATTCAGCAGCAATGTGGTGGTGGTGGCATCTAGTTCACTGCTTTCACTGCTGCTGCCGCACACACACACCAATAACACCGGTCCAGTTGCATACTTTTCGTTTAAAATTGCTCTTTTATTTTCTTCTTTTTTCTTTCTTTTTCTTTCTTTTAATACTGTGTGTGTGTAAAGGCGTGTGTGCAATACCAATGGCGGCCAGTGTGCACTGCTTCTGGGTAGCTGAATGTTTCACTTTTAGTTCCTAGAGTCAACTTTTAAAAAATTTTGTTTTATTTATTTTTTACCATTTTCTTTCCTTTTGGCTGCTGCCGCCGTTTTTGCAGACTGGACGATCCGACTGCCGTCCATCTGCTCATTTTAAATTCGTTTCACTGTCTGAGCGGAAATTACTGCCCGTTCAAGTTAGAGAGAAAAGGAAAAGGAGAAAAATTGATTTTCAGCTCTGCTTTTCGTCTTCCTCCTTCTTCTCCTTCTTCTCTGGAACTTGAATTTTGAAAAGTGTGCAGTAGCATGTCTAAATGATCGATTACCGGACAGTTCTTCTTCTTCTTCTTCTTCTTTTTCTTTGTAAAAAGTAGAAAGAAGGGCAATGAATATTGAAAATAGGTTGTCTGGTTGATCAGTAAAAGAAAAGAAAGAGCTAAAGAATATAAACTGGAACCACTGAAGCTCTACATTTTCTATAAACTGTTTAAAATAAATTGGCTACAAGTTTATGAAAATGATGATGATAATGTTCCTTTTTTATTTAAAGGTGAGTTTAGAGGCAAGAAAAGAGTGACACGAGACTTTGCTTGCTAAAAAGTTTTTGTTTGTTGCTTCTATTTAGGTTTAGGTCAATTGAGCACGATCATCAGGAGACTTAAAGCAGTTGACTTTGTTTGTTTTTTTATTTTACTAAAATTTTTTACTGTGATAGAATTTAAAAGAGAAGTGGGCAGAAACATTGGTTTCTTATTTTCAATTCAGCCCATTTCTCAAGCATTGTATTTTTACTGTTGTTTCCCATTCGGAAATATGTTTGACTGCCGCCCTTCAAACGGAGCTGATCGAGTGCATTTGTGTGTGTGTGTGTGTGTGCGTTTGATATTAAATCACTCCGCACACACACACACACTGGCTCGTTTTCAAAAGTCGAAATGAATGCAAAAGAAAAAAAACAGAACAGAGTGAAGAAAAAGGCCATTTTTTCTTCACTATTTTGTTCTGTGTTTCAGTTGAGCATTTCAATTCTGTTTGAGGGCCAGAAAAGAATCCAGTCGCATTCTTTGAAAGCACAAAACCGGTCTTTTTTTAAAGTGAGAGCGAGAGAACAAGAAAGAGGAAAAACAGCAAGTCAACTTCCGCTTTGTGTCGTCGAATGCGTGGCGGAGTTGCTGCTGCTGCTGCTGCTGCTGCTGCAAGGACACAAACTTTTAACTAAATTTTCTTCGCCTCAAAAGTCGGAGGAATTCGTTTTTGCTTTTGACTTTTTCCCTCCCCTCTTTTCTGTTTTGCTGTTTTTAACTAACTGCACTAACTTGCCATGCCATGGTATTTTGTACACCATTGTGCACCAAGTTTTGCTGCCAGTGTTTCAAGTGAGTGTGTCTGTCTGTGTGTACTTCATAGTAGTCAGCAAGTCAACCAGCGTTTTTTTTATTTTGCTGGTCTGGACTTCATTCACTGTGTCTTTTGCACGTTTTGCACTAGGGTCTTCTTCTTCTCCCTTTCAACTTGTTTTCCTCTTTTGTCTGTGTCGCATTCTCTTGCTGTTGCTGTTGCTGTTGCTTTTGAAAAATTGCCCCTCTGCCTGCCTGCCTGCCAGCCAGCCATTGCAAACAGGAAATTTACTTGAAAATTATGTTTGCTGTGAGGCTCTTCTGCCTCTGCTTCTACAAGGGCACTTTTTAATGAGTTTCATTTATTTCAAATGCCTCTCGGTGTGTCAAAGAGGACTCTCACTTTGATGCTCAAAACTGTGACTGGTTTTTAGCTCTGCGTTTCCGGTTGTGTTTTGGCGCGCGCTTTTACACTTTAACTTGTGTTTGTAACAGCCACTCTTCTGTTACATTATTTGAGCAAATGAAGAGCGTGTACGTGATTATTTACTAACTGCGTACACATTTTTTTCAATTATGATGATTTGTGGATTGAGATTGTTTGTGTTTAGCAGAACATTGAAATGTTTTTAATTAATTTTGCTCAAATTTTATTTAGTGCCAACTCAAAGCAGGAGGAGCACTTGAGAAATCATTTTCAGAAAAATCACTTTTTTCTGTCTTTTCTCGTTTCCTTCTCCTTTTCGAATTGAGTTGCCTCTCTTCTTCTCCTCTTGACTTTTCTCTGCTAGAGGAGAAGAAGAAGAAAAGTAATGGTCAATAGCTTTGCTGCTGCAGCAGCAGCAGCTTCCTTCGTATGGAGGAAATCATGTGGAAAAATATGGACGTCGATGGTCCAGTGAAATGGCAGGCAGGCAGGCAGGCAGGCAAGTTTGATGTAGCACCAGCGTGTGTGTGTGTGCCCCTCTCGTTTCATGTCTCAATTCGCGACGCCGTTTTCGCCGTGTTTTAGTAGCCGGAGTTGCGGAGTTTGAGGAGGAGGAGGCATCAGCAGTCATCCATGCAGAAATGGCTCATAGTTTTTCTCCTCTTCTCCTGCTGCTGCTGCTGCTGTTTCTATTCTGATTTTTCCTCCTCTGATTCTTTCACTCTCTCATCAATCGGCTCTTCACTTCTCAGCTTGAGCCATCCTCACCCCCTCACTCTCACTCGTTCAAATGGGGCTCAAATTTTGGGTAATAAAAGTATTTTTCTAAATACACCATTTCTGTTGAGCATTTTCGGTGCTGAACCGTATGCATGTGAGTGAACAGTAAAAGCTGTCAGTTTGGGCTGCCGCAGCTCCACACATACACACTTGTCTGCTTTCTCAGACCAGTGAACAGTTTTACAGACGCCATTTTTGACATTTGAAACCGCCAATGGCTGCGATTGAGCATTGAACGGTGGTGGTAGTAATAATGATGAAAGGTAATTAGTAATTTGGCCATGTATAACTGCTGCGTCAATAAATAGTTAATGTCTGCTTTGTTCATTTGATCTTTGGGTGGTAGTTGATCAGTTTCAGCATCATCATCCGATTATTACTGCTGGTTATGGCCTTTTACTTCTTTTTAGTAAAAGAAAATGTACTTTAGCTCAATTTCAGTTTTTAGCCAAACTTTTTGTCCTAATTTTACCCTTCAATTTGAATTTCTATTTGCAGATATTTTTTATTCCTACTAGGATGCACAGATTTGCGCTCTGTGTATTTACTTTTATTAAATATTTATTATTTTGGCACTCTTTTCATTCGTGCACATTCAATTCCATCAACTCCTGCTGTGTGCTTTTTGCATCTTTCTTTTCCTTTTACTCACTAACGTAGAGCTATGAGAAATGACAACGTGACAAATTGATTGATTATTTACGCTAACTTTGAAAAGATTTAGCAGGAAATTTTGTTTTCTTATCTAGTTTTTAGTTTAGATCAATTTGAAGGTTGTGCGATTTGAATAGCATTTTTTTGTTGAAGATTTATACTTATTACTAGTTGTGCCTGCTGCTATGCAAATCTCTAATTATTAATTGAAACTTGAAGATTAAATTCCAGGGATTACTACTGCTATTAATTTAGAAATTTAGTCTTAAGGTTTTTTTAATCAATTGAAAAGGGTTTTGAGAATATCAATTACTGGTTAGAGTTTTGAAAGTTGAAGTTTTGTTTGACTTGTTCAAGCTTTATTACATTAATTCTTAGTCAATGATCAGATTGATCAGTGTACAAATCAATTGCATCTGATTTGCAATTTAATGCGACACATTTAGAGTAATTTTTGTCCTTCTGTTTTACAGTATTTAATTTTGTTTAGCTAGAACAGGAGAAAAAGATATAAAAGGGCAACGCTCCATTTTGAGTGATCACTGTGAGAAACTCTGTTTTTGTCTGTTCTCATCTCACAGAGAGAAAGCCCAGAAAATAAATAATTCTCATTGTGTGTCAGTGTATGTGCTCTACTTACTGACAATTAATATACGGCTAATTTATATTAATGAGAGAGAGCCATGGTCCTCATCATCCGTTTTCGATGGCCAACAACCAATGCCAATAGTTTTCCTTTTTCTTATCTTACTCAATCTTTGCCATCTGTTCACGTCAAATGAGGAAGTCTGAAGGAGGAAGAGGAAGACAAATCCAGTGCAGCAGCATTTATGTTTTTGTCTTTTCTTCCCTTTCTCGGTTTCTATTATTGTTTTCTATTAAATGATGCGATTTAAAGGCGGCGGCAGCTCTCTGCCGATGATGGATTCCTAGGTCGAGTGCGACCGGCACTTTGTTGGTTTCATTTGTAGTCGTGAAGGTTTCCTTTTCCTTTACCAGAATTTTTGCAAACTCGATGAGCAAAATGAGTGCAGCAAAGCTCGACTCTGCCAAATTCCGTTTTTGCTTTGGCTGCTGCTGCTGCTGCCGCTGCTGATGCTTAGCTAAACGATGATGAATTATTTGTCTTCTCACACAGGTCAATTTGTCTTGTCTGCTCAGTCTTTTTCTTCTTCTTTTTTTCCGACGATGCTCGTCTCCAGTTTAGTTGCTGCTCTCATCTTCTCACACTGTGAGCATCTGAGCATCTTCTGAGCACACCATTCACTTGACATTTCTTTATTTATTTATTACGAGCATTGTAGTGAGAGAGCTGTGCTTGTGTGTGTGTGTGTGTCTGTGTAGCAGTGCTTATTGCAGCTCTTATTTATTTATGAGAACAAACACAAGCACAAGCACACAAAGACGGGCAAATAAATTCATCACCGTGAGATGAGAAGGAAGGAAATGGGAGAATGGGAGAAAGAGATGCGCGCTAAACTAAAGCGAACAAAGCTCTGTAACAAAGAGAGAGAGAGAGGAGAAAGGATCACTTGACGCGCGATGGACATCACTTGAGCATTTGCTTTGCATTGCTTGAGGATTAATCGAGTAGAGGGAGAGGGAGAGAAAGAAAGAGAGAGGGAGAGCGGAAAAGGGAGAACGAGGAGGATTAGAGTGGAGAAATGACGTTCACAGAGAAAAAGAAAGAGGGAATGATCATGCCATTTAGTGAACGATCATCGGAGACGAGCCAGGGAAATAGAGACATCATCTGAGTACAAATGATGGGGCATTTTCATTAGTGTTTTTCTTGCTGCTGCTGCTGTTGTTCTGGAACTCTGGAACTCTGGTACTTCTACTGCTGATGATGATGCTGTTGGTGCTGCTGGTGGTACCAAAACAATTGTGGTCTGCCTGGCGATTAATTGAATTGACTAGCACTAGCGACTACTGAGAGCAAAACTGGAGCAATTCTTTTTGCTTCTTCTTCTTCTTTTAGAACTGCTCGGTTTTAGCTTTCTCCGCCCTGCTTAGTATATTGTGAATTTTCCCTTTTTAATTTTAGTTTTTTGCTTAAAACTTACAATTAACCTACTTATCGATTCTCTGATCGCACCACTACTAGGCACTGGGAGCCAGCCAGCCAACCACTTTTTGTTCACCAGGCGTTCTCTTTACCTTTTTTTGCTGTTTGAAAAAAACTACACTACAAATTTACAGTCTGCAAGCAAAACTCTGCTCCCTTGCTTGCTTCACTGCATTTGGCATTTATAATGAGTCAAAATTGCCTTTCCCTTTCTCTGCCTGTGCAGTAATTAAATTATAATTAACCTCTTCTAGTAGTGGTAGTAATGAAGTGGTAGCAGGGCAGCATGTCTCTGCTAATTAACTTTGCAGCTCTCCGCATTGCTAAGCGTACAGCTAATTGCCAATTTGTGGCACATACCGCAACCAAAGTGGCCGTCTGCTGCTGCTGCTGCTGCCTCTGCCCTGCTCCATTCTATTCTTTTTTGATGTATTATATCTCCCTCTCTCGTTCTCTCTTTCCATATCTTTCATAGATCACTTTTCAGTATTATGTTGGTCGGCTGTTGGCTGTTGGCCCGATGTTCTCTCCACCTTCACAAACAAAAAAGTTTGTTGTTGACAAAAGGGGCCAGCCAATAAAATGTCTTGAATCATGCAAAAACTATTTCTACAGCTAGTCAAACTTTTTTTTTATAATTTGATTACTTTTTTAGCTAGTGCACACACACACAGTTCACACGTTCAAACACGATTAGTTGTTGGTTCAAAAAAAGTGGTGATCTATTTATGGTCGTCGTTATCACTCGAAAGAAAGAAAGAGAGAATGATTTGGCTGAAATGTGCAATTTTTTTGAGCGAAAAAAATTGTGGCAATTAGGACTTTTTGTTTGGTCATTATGGCGATGATGATGATGATGGCTGGCCCCTGGTCGGTCTAACTGACTGAAAACGTGACTGATTTATGAACACGCTGACATAGAAAGAACAAAAATTTATGATGGTTTTACTTTTTTCTATTATTTACAAGGTTTTAACTAAATAGAAACAAAATTTTAGTGTAAAGCAATTTCGGCGCAAAAAGGAGGTTTTACAAAAAAACCCGTTGAATTTAATTGCATTTGATTGATGCTCAATTACTGTAAAAGGTACTTGGTAATTAAAATTATTGCACATAATTTTCTGTAACTGGAAAACAATTTCCAAGAACTTCTGTGCCATAATCTTGAGATGTTTGAGTAAAAAAAGTATTTTTATTTTAGTTCAGTTTTCAATTTTCAATTTTTAAGCGATTTTCCAGTTTCTCCTCTTTCTCCTCATCCACTTCACAGTGTTTTGCCAAACGTTTTTGTTGCCATAATTGAAAAGATGATGGATTATGAGAAACAATTTCAAAGATTGAAAATTGAAAGATTCTCTGCACTTGCTCTCTCTCTCTCTCACTGGAAGCACCCAGCACTGCTGCTCTTGCTTCAGTTTAAATTTAAATTGCAGATTATAATGCTCAAAATGCAAATTTTTAATTTCTCATTCACTCTCGCTTTTTCTCTTCTTTTCTTGCTCTGTCCGTCCGCTCACTTCATCCACTTCATGTTCAATCAAAAATGCAGCGAAAACCGACAAACTTTGCCGGTTGAGCGGCTTGTCGAGGCTGCTGCTGCTGCTGCTGCTGATGCTCTTCAGCAAAAAAATCGCCTGCCTGCTAACAACCACTTTTCACCACTGGTGGAAAAAAATTTTAGTTTTTGCCCAGTGTTTGAATATATTTTTCCGCAAGCGGCAGTGTACCCAAACACACTTTAATGGCAGCTAGTCCCAGCCGACACACAGGAGAAATAAGGAAAAACTTTTTCAGCCTCCTCCTCCTCCTCACGCAGTCAGTTTTGTCTTGAAAACTTTAACAAAGATGAAGAAGAAGAAGAGGAGGAAAAGTTTGAGACCGTTTTAGCGCTTGTCCTTAAAACACTGAGGGAAAATTAGCATGAAACAATAATTAGAGAGTAGTACTCTTTGCCTTACAGAACAGTAGACATTGTGTTGTAGATTCCTGTTTGTGTGTGTGGTGTGTGTGTGTGTGTGTGCTTCAAACAAGAAAAATTCAACGAGGAGTAGTCCCCCGCTTTTGACGCTTCTGCTTGAGATTATAAATCGATTTTGTTGCTGCTTCTGTTATTCCCGCTTGGCACAAACGATTTCTCTCTCTCTCTCTCTCTCTCTCTCTTTCTCTCTCTCTCTCGGTGTGTTTTTTGTCAGTGCCTCCAAAATTTGCCTTAATTTTCCGATATCGATCGGCAAACCGTTCGACTTTTTTCGTGCTCTAATTCACGATGCAGCGACGAGAAAAGAGAGAGAGAGGAAACAAACGCAAAAATTAGTCATTGAAGAACTAAGCTAAACATAGAAGAATAAATACAATGGAAATTGTTTGCAGTGTAAAATCGTTTTAAAGCAAAAAAAATATTTTGCAAACTATTTTTCGTTTAGAACACAGTTTTTTCTTGAGCAACATTCAACATTTCAGTGAAATTTCAAACTTGAAAGTTTGAAAAATGACCTGTGCTCCATGCTTTAATTACTCCATAACGATGATGATGGTCGTCGTCGTCGTCGTCCTCCTTGCTTTACTGCTTTTTTATTTAAATTATAAAGTTTTGAACACACTTAAACTGCTGCAGCAGCAGCAGCACTGTGTGCGTTCTCCTTTTATGTTATGTTAGCCAGTGTGTTTTCCGTAGCGTTTCATTTTCGTTCTCTCAGTATAAATTACCCTTTGTGAACTTTGTTCCCCTTGAAACCCTTTTCCTTCCTCCCTTTCCCTTTTACCCTTGTTCGTGTCAGCCGCTGGCAAATATCTCTGCCCCTTTCACTTTCACTGTTTGCCTTTCTCTAATTAGCTTGATTAATTAACATTCATCGATGTCGCATTCTTTACCCTCAACCATTTATCTCTTTCTGCTCTTTCAGCCCTGCTGCTGCTGCTGCTGCTCTTTTAAATTGACTTCAAAATTGCCCATTGAAATGACTCTTGCTCTGATCATTTTCTCCTCTCTTTTCTGTTCTGTTGTTCCCTTTGCTCTCTCTCTCTCTCTTTCTTTCTTCATCAACTGAACTGCTCTGAATTTATTTAAATTCCTTTTCATTTAAATTTAAATTAATCTCCATCTCTCTCTCTGTGTGTGTAAGTGCACCAAGGTTGATGTTCAATACAGTTCAGTTGATGATTGAGGTTGAAAGAAGAAACGAAGGTTGAATTGGTACGCTCACTGTAAATGAGGCAAACAATTTGCATAATATTATTTACTTTGTTTTGTTCAGTGAAAGAGGGCAGAAAAGTTCTTCTCAATGACATGTGGTTACAGCAGTTGAATGTAGAAAGAAAACTAAATTTAAAACTTCCATTTTACACTACCTTACCGCTCCCCGGGAAAAAGTGTATTTTATTTGAAAAAAAGTCGGCATTTTTGTCTCCTCTTATTATGATAATTTTTTTCCCGCTAAACGCCGGCTGAAATTAGGAAGAAGGAAAAAAATTTGTTGCATTTTGCTGTTAATCACCTGCCACCACCACCACAGTTTTAGTTTTAGTTTTTCTCTTTCGCTCCCTCTCTCTCCGGTGATGACTATCACCGCACTGAAGCGCACTGTGGTCCGCTGTGCTTCACGGCACAGCATTCTTTCTTTTTGTTTGCCTGCCGTTTCAGGTTCTCACCGTCAATTAGCCTTGTTAATATTTATTCCTCACTGTGTTTGTTTGCACTATCTCTCTCTCTCTCTCTCTCTCTCTCTCTCTCTCTCTCTCTCTCTCT
>JAALOO010000268.1_pt1 | contig 49009 bp, 40 predicted proteins | sample 7257641 | NCBI WGS metagenome assembly JAALOO01 (sample SAMN14085613, study PRJNA598686) | mite metagenome | biome: ENVO:01001000; feature: ENVO:01001002; material: ENVO:01001226; isolation source: single female mite from University of Michigan culture on fish food culture... ...
AAAAAGAGTCAGTGAAGACGGAGAAATAGAGGGAGAAAAATCATTTTTTTAGGTAAAGGCTGATTGTTTTTTGTAAAGTCAAAATTTTTGTTCTATTTTTTCAGTTTAATTTTCGTACAGTAAACATGAATGAATAAAAATCAAAATCCGGGTAAAACCCGTGTTCTTCATTTTTGTCAGCCAGTAAAGTACAGTCAGTGCCGCCATATTAGACTTCTTCTGTAGAAGCAAAGGGGCGACGGTTTGGCTGATTACCAAAGTTTCTATCAAGGCCATTCCGGAGAAAATGTTGTAGGAGATAATGATTGCCTTCTCACAACTGAAGAAAAAGATGATGTGGTGTGAACAGAAGGTAGTAATGATAAAGATATTGATAGATCTTGATTTGAAAAAGTACTTAGCATTTTGACAAACAGAAAATTTTAATATACAAAACTAGTGTCAAATTTTACAAGATAAGTGAAGGAGAACTTAATTGTGATCTAGTTGATGCTTTCAAAAACTTTTAAAAAAATTAATTTAGATAATACAACATCAATGTTTTTTATTTTATTGGCCATTTTTAATACAATTTTTAAATAAAGTTTTTAACGCTTCGCTTAATCTAATAAATTCGGATTAGAAATATAATTTAATGTTTATTTTGCTTAATGTTTCGTTCTCAATTTATTTTGATCAATTTTAAATGGCAACCTAAATAAAATCTTTTTTCAATACGGCCAATATCATTTTAAACGCGTTTAATCTTAAGCAATAGGCGGATTGGCTCACATTTATTGTTTCGGATCATTTAACTCAATTAACTTTAAGCCATATATAACTCGCGCATCAATCATTTTTTTCAAATCTGCTGGTAAATACATCTTTTTTATTTTTAAACTTGATTTTATTTTATCATGAACACTATTTGCAAAGACTACTTTTTTACAACAGATATGTTTGGTTTGCATCTGGCAAACACTGATTTTGTTCGACTAAGTTTCCTTTGCAGCGATGGTCGTTTTGTAGTAAATGTGGTCATGCCCAGTGTGATTACATTTCAACAGGCAATGGCTTTTATTGTCGAAGACTATACGATCACAGTGGACGGCAACACTGACTTCACTAAATGGAAGTTCTACTTTTTTGGATCTGATGAAGAGGTCGATATGAGTTTGACTCCTCAAGTAGTGGCTCGACAATTGGCTCAAAGCGGAAACTACATTACTGTTATCAGTAATAATGATACTGAAAATGAATGAAAAACTTTTAACAGAAAATTGGAGCATTATTAAGATAGTGAGGATGTTTGAAAAAACATTTAATCAAAAGTTTCTAATTCAGCAAACTATTCTTTTTTTGTTATTGATATGATTTTTGTAATGACAACTTTTAAATGCAAACTATTTTTAAATAAAAAATTTTAGTTAAATAAATTTTTGATTTAATTAAACAAAACAACAAACGGTTTTTACAATAAGTTTCAAATTATATATCTAAAATTATTCAACATTGTTAAGTTTATTGTTTGTCAAATAAATGTTGTCAGTGTATGCTAAGTCTAAAAAGCCTAAGTATCTAAAAGTTTAACGGAACAAAAATATTTGTTTTTTAGTTATCGTTTTTGATGAAAAAAACAACTGCAGTGTACCACCTAAAAAATTTAGTTATTTTTGTTTAAAAACTCAAAATGAAAAATTTTACTATTAAAAAAATTGTCCATTTACATTGAGCACTCAACTAACATCGCCGTTGGTTCAAATCAAATATGATCTGAAAACTTTGACTTGTTTGAGTGTAAATCTTAATACATGTTGGTTTAAATGATTTCTGCTCACTCAATTTGCATCATCTTAGCAAAAAAAAATTAAGTTGCCATGACAATTGTTTCTACCACAAACTCAGCAATTAAAAAGTCAAATTTTATTGAATAAACTTTTACTGTCATTTTGTTCCATTCATTCATTTATTTTAGCAGTCAATTTTGATCGTACTGCATGCACCTGTTGGACAACTACCGCATCACTAGCAAAACCTTTTTTGTGGTAGGATTATATGATTTGATTGCCAAAAAATTAACTGATTTTTAAACGTTTTCAGGTTATTAATAATTGTGCTTTACTGCTTCTTTTTATTTTTAAACGCCAGTAAATGCAAACTTATAAATAGCTTTTATATTAGAATTTACTAGTATTTCATGAATAATAAAGGTACCGCTGTGTTTTAATAAAAATTTTGACAATTTTTCTAGCTTGTAAAAAATCATCAATGTAATAAACAATAACTTAGCTACTAGTTTACCGTTTTTCAACAACAACCTTAACACTTTTTGGCACCATCAGGTTGAAAATGCTAGCAAACTGAACTTCTTGTTCAGAAGTAGAAGAGTTCGGTTGAAGTTGAAAGCGGTATCGCCTGAGAAGGTGAATCATTGCCAGAGAGGCCTCTTCGTAGGCCAGCACTTGGCCAATGCAGTTTTTAGGACCGGCTCCAAAGGGTAGAAAAGCGTATTTGTGGCGACTGCTTTCTAACTTTTGTTTCAAAAACCGGTCCGGATTAAAAAAGTTTGGATCAGGACCAAAATGTTTGCCATCTCGGTGCATACTGTAGGTGGCAATGTGGACAATGTCACCCCTTTTAACGTAAATCTCTTGATCATCTGAGGTAGTGAGCACGGCATCCTCAGTGGCTATCCGCTCTATGGCCGCTCCAGGCGGGTAGAGGCGAAGTGTCTCGTCGAGGACCGCTCGGAGGTATTTGAACTCAGTCAGGTTTTCCCAGGTGATCACTTTAAAGGCTTTTGTGTCAACTGTGTTCTTATCCCTTTCTCCTGATAATGATAAACTTCCTCCTTGTTCTTTTGAGTTTTTTTCTTGAATCAGTTGAGCAATTACCGTTTCATTTTCTTTGTACAATTGCTCCTGAATGTCTGGCTGTTCAGCCAACGAGCGGACTGCCATGCTAAGCCAACTAGTGGTAGTGACAAAACCGGCGATAAAAAAAACAAAACACATAGCGGTAATCTCTTCAGAAGTCATGTCTAAAAACATTTTGAAAAGCATTAAGTAAAGTTCAAAAACAATAAAATTCTTACATTTTTTTAACTGCTTAAAATTTTTATTTTTGATTGCTTCATCATTCAGTTCCTCTTCAAGCATCAACTCAATGAAACTGCTTGCTTTTTTCTTATTTTTCCCTAAATCGTTTCTCTTTTCATCTATTATTTTCCGGTAAAAATCCATAAAAAAGTTAGTTGCCTGGCCGTTGTAGCGAAGTCGGAGAAGCTGTGCCACCTTTGGAAACAGAAAAATGACTGTCAGGTTAGCCAAGTTGCGCCAGTCAATTGAATCAAGCGAGATGATTTTTCGTACATTGACTACCACCGGATGCTGCGGATCGATCAGCGAGTCAACCTTGATGCCGTAAGCAAATGCAACAGTGGCGTCCATGGCAAAACCGTCAAAAAGCGGTTTAACATCAAGGATGGCGTAGCTTTTATTTCCGTTTTGAGCAACCTCTCGCTCAAGGGCAGCATCAAAATTTTTCAGCATCATCGCCACAGTGTCATCAATCCTTGGCTTTACTTGACGCAGCTTGGCAGTTGAAAAAGTAGGCGTGATGATGTTGCGTAGACGACGCCACTTTTCTACACTTGCTAAAGTGAGGTTTTCAGAAAAAGCAGGATCGTCGATTGAGATTTCCTGTTTTTTTGAAAAGTAAACAATGGTAAATTATTTTTAAAAAGTTGCCATTTTTAGCTTACTCTTCTCCGAGAAAATTTGCTAAACTGTCGACTGAGCACCTGTTCTGCTACTACCGGATCAGCAACGTAAAGAGTAAAATTTCCAAGAACTTTAGCAGCAAATACTTGGCTGCTGCCGGTTTGTGCTAGAGCCTTGTGAACTGCCAGCTCGTACCGTCGTCCACTCAGGTACATGAATAGCATATTTTCTAGTGGAATTAGGCGCACATTTCGGCAAATGGCTTCATTTACTGAATTGGTAGTCAAACAGTGCCACAAAATGAAAACACTTATAATGAAAAGTGCAATATATAAAAAGAAAAGCATAACAAATATATTGTAGACTTAAAATGTGAACAGTTCAATTAAAAATAAAAAAAGTTGTGTGTTTTAGCTAAAAACAGCATTGTGAATACTAAATTTAAAAACAATAAGCCTTTTAAGTTAATTCAACTTTGTTAAATACCAATTTAAACAACATTTTAAAAAAAACTTTTGTTTGTTTTTAATTGTTTTGTTTACTGTCAACAGCACGAACTACAAAAACTAATAAAAAACATTTGTACTTTTTTGTTTATCTGCTAAGTTAGTAAAACTGATTTTGTTTGCTGTTTATACTTTTTATTAATTTAGATTTTTATAAAATAAAGATGAAAACTTAATTGACATTAAACTAAAGTTTACATCAGACGTTTTTTTTATCGAAACCACAATTTATTCAATGTTTCCAAAAAACAAAAACGTATACAGTTTTTAAATTTGCTGTTGGTTTCAAGTACACAGATTTACAATCATTGATAAAATGCAATGTTAAAAAATGCAATCAATTTCTGCTGAAACTACAATGCATTGAAATGTGTAGTCTGTCAGTATGTTGTTTAAACGGCAACAACAAAAAAAGCGGAACACACCGGACATTTTTGGTGCAAATACCCAAACGATTGCACCAATTTTGCGTGTATTGGTAATGCAAAAAGCTATTTGATATAAATAGCAATAACAAACAAAAACAAACAAAAACAAGCGACAAAACAAATGGCTATTGCTAAGCACTTTCACTCCCTTCATCATCACCTTTACTATCTTTTAGTTCTACTGACTTTTTACTATCAAGTTTTAAGTGAGCTGTTTTTAAATGCGCTAGAATCAGCAAGGTTGATATCGTACCGAAAGTGGGCAGACATTCCTGACTGCTTAGCTGGAAAAACCGTCGTCATCACTGGCGTCGATTCGGGCATTGGTCGAGCGACGCTTGAAGAGGTGGCCGTAAAGGGCGCCACAGTCATCTTCACCTGTCTTTCCAGCAGCACGCAATCAACTTTGGCCGGTGAGCTAATTGGCAGGCATCCTCACATCAAAAGACGCAATCTGATGGCAGTCAGGTTAGACCTTGCATCGAGAGAGTCAATTGAAAAATGTGCCGAAACGATTAAAAACTGCACGCCTGTCATTGACGTGCTAATCAACAACGCAGGCGTCATGTGCCCAAGTGATAAAGTGCTACAGCAACAGCAAAATCAACCAAACTCTACTAAAGAAGAGTACCACTTTCAAGTAAACTACCTGGGCCACCTTCACCTCACCCTGCTGCTGATCAGCAGGTTGAAGAAGTCCACGGACGCTCGCATCGTCAACCTGACCTCCTTCACGCACCTCATCGGCTATCCGCTCTTCAGTCAAACGCCGCCGCTGCTACTCTTCCGCGGGCCGTGTGTCTCCGCCAAGCTGAAGGCCTACAGTCGCAGCAAGTTGGCCATTCTGCTCAGCACGCAAACGCTGGCCGGCAAACTGAAAGGCGACAGTGTGAAGGTCTTTGCCGTGCACCCGGGCGGCACCATCAGCTCCATTGTGGGGCACATTGCCTGGCTGCACCGGCTTCAGCAGGCGGCGGGGGCGCCCTTTCAGCTGACGCCACTGATGGGCGCCCAGACGACGCTGCACTGTGCCTTCAGCCTTCACTCCACCGAGGTAACAGCCACTGGATCGGGTTTCTACTTTGAGTAAGTGCTACCTTGTTTTGTTTGTCGTCAAAATGCTTTCACTACAGTATACAACTCTTTGTCATTAATTGTCATCAGCAACTGCCAAAAGGTGGGCAAGCTGTACGGCCACTCGGTGGATAGGGCAGATGCAGATCGATTGTGGCGGTTAAGTTTGAGACTTTGCAATTTAAAGGAAGAGGATTGTTTGTAAGTTTTTGCGCGTGTAAAGTTTGTATGTGGGCGCATTTTTTGTTGAAGTAATATTAAAAATGATTGACGTAAATGGAAAACCTGACTGAAAATGGGGAAACAAATTAAAAAGTTGCACCAAAATTTTTAATATAATTTAAACTTTGTTTTTGCTCTGCTAGCAAAGGTTTTAGAACCATTCCATGAGACAGTTGCATAAATCAATATTTTCTCAAAAAAGGCTGGTTACGCCCATACAGTTTTGCTTTTTTTTCAACTGCGCATTTTAAATTTGTGCATATTAACAAGAAAACTAACGTCGTAAGTTTCAATTACCCGACTACATTACACCTAAGCAAATAGTTTAACATATACTTTAAACAAAACTCAAATTGTTAAAAAGTTTAAAACGTTATCATGAACCCTAATGCTCTTTGTTTTCAGCTCCACAAGCTTTTTAAATCTCAACTGCGCAGATTATTCAACCACCCTCTCTTCTGCATGTCTACCTCAAGTTTTGTCTCCTACTTGTACAGTGTTCTGGGCGTTAAACGGGACCGAGATCATTCTGCTCAATCTGCTAGAGCGTACAAGCGTTTCCTCTGGAAGAAAACAGCTCAGTACAGCTTGCTTTCTGAACTAATGCTTCGAACGCTGTACGTCAGTTTTCTGGCAATCTGCGGAGATCACGACGCAGTCAAAGGAAATCTGCCGTACAATCCAATTTTAGTGCTACTACTTTATCGATATCACTTTTTTGCTCATGGAACGATGTTGCTCACGGCCGCCCTGCTGCCACTCTTTGCGGTAGTGCTCGACTACGCTTTCTATTTTAAACTTGTCAATGGAAACTGTGGACAACTGTGCGAGTCAGCTAATGAGATTGTCGTGAAAAATGGACATCGATTTGTGGAGTTAAATGGGCGTCAGTTTCGGGCAACAGAAAAACAAGAAAAACTTTTGGGAGTTTGGCAAAAAAAGGTTGTAAAAGTGGGCTCGTTTCTGGTGGGATCAAGTAAGGCCAACCAGGCCGTTCACTGGGTTTTGCTGCCGAAATTGGTTAAAAACTCAACTCGCATAAAATTTCACAACAATATTTTGGAACTTTTTCCTTACCTTTCAAAGCACTTGCGAGTACAGATGATCTTCTACTCTGCCGTCTTTGAGATGATTGTCACCGTTCTAAACTCTGCATTTTGTAAGTACTTTTTCAGCTATCTTTTTGCGCTTTTTAATTAATGGCACTTTTTTTCTGAACCCACAAAGTCATCTTTGGGTGGACAATCATGGTTTCGGTCCTTCTCTTTGACATATTCCCCTACCTAAAACAGAAGGGAATCACCTGGACGCTGATTGCCGCCTTCGCCACCTTTGACCTGGCCACCATCTGCTACTTCGCCTGGAATGCCGTCCGCGAAGTCCTCTTCATGATTCACATCGTCCAGCTGACCTCTTTCATGGCCCGCCAGCACATCAGAGAACTGAGCGGCCGGTTTCGAATGCTCATCAGCCGGGCACTGGCGCGGCAGGAGTTCGCACTAGGTCCGCACTACCTGGAGCACTTTGCCGCCGAGCACGGCCGCCTGCTGGGCTACGCCCGCGAGAGCGACCGAGAGGTGATCAGCTGGGTGATGCTCACCACGCTGCTCACCAACCTGGCGGTGAATGTGCTCACCATTGGCAAGCTGCTCTTCGCTAGGCTCTGTCTGAAGGAGCAGCTCTTCCTCTGGTTCGCCGTCGGCCTCCAGGTCGCCCTGGCCACCGCCTCCTGCGGCAGCCTCATCAGCTGGTCCGCCTGCTTTAACTGCTCCGAACGGCTGCTCTTCAAGGCTCAGGTGGCCCTCGTTCAAGCTCGAAACGGTCTGGCTAGTGGTGGCCGCCACCGTGGGCCGCCGTTGATGGTGACGGCCGCGAAGCTGAAGTTGAACGTCTTCTATGAGCAGATTTGTACGAACGATGAGTTTCGTTTCACGGTGGGGCCCCTGGCAAAGGTTAGCCCACGTAATATGCTGCAGTTTGCCTTCTTCTACAGCGGTCTGGTGATGTACGTGACGAAGATGATGGTCAAGGGGAGGCTGTAGTGGAGTTAGTCCTATACTGATTACAATTACAAAAAATTATTTGATTTTTTTAAATTTTTATTTTAGAATTTACTACACAAAAAGTAGCATTGTAAAACAAAAAATCATTTGTGAATTTCCCATTGTATTTCCTTTGCGTTAATAAACCACAACTTTAACTATTCAACTCTTTTAGTGTGTTTCAGCAGCTCGTCAGTGAGCAACTAAAGGACACCTTTTGGCTCATCCACTGGCACCATGTGCGAGGCATCGTAGAACACAGCCAGCTCATACCGCTGAACAGTGCCAAAGACCCGACTAGTGTCCCGTTCTTGGAGCTGTTCCAAACCTTTCTTTCCACCTTTTTCAACTTGAGCCTACTTTCTACAAACTTTTCTGCAGCAATGTAGTGGCAAACGTAGTCGACGTCGCCGTTGTACAGCACTATCCGTACACTGCTGTTGCCTGGTTGCAAAAGTGCCCTAAAGTGCCTTTCAGTGGAGAATAAGTTGTCCTCGTACTGCAGGTACGACACCGGCAGTCTCGTTATCGAGCAGAGCTTCCAGTTGGTAATGTGAAGGAGGCTGTCAGCGTCGACGTGAATTGCCCGCTGAACGTCGGCCTGCCTCAAGTACCGGGTAATGTCCTGGCAAATACTTGCAGTCGCTGATTAAATTATAAAAAGTTGACCTTAAACAGGCAGCCTGTTTACTAAAACATTCTCTTTTTTCTATCTTTCTAGTGTTTATAAAATTAACTTTCAGAGTTTTCGCTTTAAAAAATCTAACAAAAATGGTTGTATCTACTATGCACTTAAAAAATTAATTTTATATTAATTTAATGCAAATCACGTTTAATACATTAGTTTTTACATTAAACATTAAATTTTTATTTTGTTAAATTCACAAAAACTTGATTAACTTTTAAAAAGTGTTTAGGTTTAGCATCTTTTCAGTGAGCAGTTGAAGCACACCTTTTGGCTCATCCACTGGAACCATATGCGAGGCATTGTGGAAAACCGCCAGGTTTAGGTTGCTCTGATACTGCTGAACAGTGCCGAAAAACCGACCATTGTTTTTTCCGTTAGGTTTTCCACCTCTCCAACGGCTTTCAGCCCAAGCTTTATTCAAACAAACATTTTTGCGCCACTGTAGTAGCAGGTAAATTTGGCGTCGCCATTGTACAGTGCGACTGCAATTTTATTCTCCAACAACGTTTTAAAGTGCTCGTGATTGGAGTTGTAGTTGTAGTCGTACTGCAGGTAGTTTTCCTTCAGCGCTAAACAAAGCGCCCAGGAGTTGTCAGGAGCTGCAAAACGGTCGGCGTCGACGTGAATTGCCCGTTGAACGTCTTCTCGATTGAGGTACCGGATAATGGCCTGGTCGCTTAGGCAGGCTTTTCCGATTGGCTCAGGGAGCACTGGCGATCGAGTTTCGGGGACGTAATTGTACGGGTCGTAGACGGTGACACTGTCGTGGCACTCCTTGAACAGGTGGTACGCCCACAGCTTTCGACTGAACGCAGGCGACGCCCCATCGGAGTATTTGGCGAAACATTTGTTTTTCATGTACTGCTCAGTAAAGTGTCTGTTCAATCTTTCGTAGTAACCACCGCTGCAAATAAAAACACCCTTTAATTTAAATGAACATTTTTCTCTAACTATCAGCTCTCCCAACTGTGACACGTAGTGAGTGGCGTAGGACTGACCGGCCAGAAACAAGCTTGGGTAAATGTATTGCGGGTATTTAGCGTAAAACAATTGCAGTGCTTGGTAGTTGATGAAAACCGTTTCATTATCATTTGTTTGATAAGGCGGCGTAAAGTTAGTTCTGTAAGAGAAACCAGCTCCGGCAGGAGACTTAATGAAAAGAAAATTGGTTTTCTGGTTCCAAAAGTACGGATTGAAGGTGAGTTATCCATTGGTGTCAATGAGAATGGGGCCAATTTCGCTACAAACGCCAAAAAGGCTGCTACAACCGGGGCCACCTGACAACCAGAGCAACAATGGGTCATTCTGGGGTGGTGATGATGATAAAAGATTGTCACTTTGTTGGCTAATCATTTTAGTTGCATAATCTACCAGCATACCGTTTGCAAGCAGAACAAAGTTTATTATTTGATTCAACAACATTTTAGTTTTTAAATTGGTGAGTTTGTTTGAAAATTTAGCAAACATAAAAGCATTCAGATATTTTCAGTTTTGTTAATCATAAACAGGCGTTTAACTTTTTTAACTGTTTTTTAGTTTACAAAATCCAACTTTTTAAAATTAAAAATTTTTTTTACAAATGTTATTTTAATTTAAAAACTAAATTTTTTTAGATTGACTAATGTGCATAGTTTTATTTTTACATTAATAATTTTGTTGTTGTGTGTATAAAAAATTGTTTCTAGGCATTTAAAAACTAAAAAATGTAATTTTTAAATTCATTATTACAGTTAAATTTTTGTTATGGTGTGTTTAGTAAAATTTTACATTTCATATACTTTATTTTAACAAAAAACCGTTTAAAATTAAGTACAATGTCATTATTTTTTAAAACGCATTATGCATTAAACAATAAAAATGACGCAACTAAAAAAGTTTGGTAAAAAAATGATGTTTGTTTTTATTGTTTATTATTGCAAAACTTAGTGTTTTTTAATATTAACATCAAAAATTGTTCATTTTTATATCATTTTAGCAACTTACACTATAAAACCCTCAAAAACAAAAAACTTAAACTTGTTTTTGTTACTGACGTAATTGTTTATTTTTATTTTTAAAAACATAACTTAGAATTAATCTACTTGAAAGAGAACAGCAAACTTTTTAAATATCACTGACTCATGATCAATTTTTTATTTGTATCTAATTGGTAATAAAAATAGCAGTCAAGTGCAACACACAGTGTAGAGGTATACTAATTTGAAATAACCATAGCATTCAAATTTTGTTTTAAACATTTTGTAAACAAGCATATACACTGACAGCGTTTCATATAAAATGATAAAAATTTGTTTTATTTTGCACAAATAATGCTAGATTTTTACATTTTAACTGTTTTTTTAAATACAATTTTTGAAAATTTGTTTGAAAAGTTATTTAAACGAATATTTAAAAAAATACTCAAAAAGTTCTTCAAAAAACTGTTTAAAAAATTGCTCAAAAAGTATAATCTTTTGCCTTTGGGTGACAGCAATTCTTTTTAAAAAATTAATGATTTTTTGCTTAAAGTATGTACATTTGTTATAAAAACTTAATAATTTGCATTTCAATTTTTAACAGTTCAACACGCTTAAATCAAATGTTTTATAATTTTTTGTCTATGTGTAATTTTAAAATAAACATTCAATTATTAAAGCTTGCATTTCAAAGACAAAAACATTTAAAACCAACTACAATTGTTCATTTTTTACCATCGTAGCGACGTACATGATAAAACTACTGTACACAAAGATAAACTCAAACACACTTTTGTAGTTTATTTTGGCGTGAGGGCCAAAGGTAAAGCAGAACCGGTCCCTCGTGCAGACAGTCTCGTAGAAGACGGCCAGGTGCAGTTTGGCCAGCACAACCCGAGAGCTCTGGCAAAAGTGCCGCCACTGCTGCACCGGTCGCTGACCACTTTTGCCTTCATTTCCGGGCAGCACCTCACAATGATCACTGTACTGACTTCCGGCGAGGGCCAGCTGAAGTCGATAGAGGAGACGGTCAGAGCGGTAGAGACGGCTGGAAATGGCCGTCAGGCCGGCGGTGGCCACCAGGCTGATCATCACCTGGGCGATGATGATCAGCACCGCCAGCGTGCTCGCCCCCAGCGGCAGCCGATGAGAATGGCGGCGTTGAGGACGGAAGAGCAGACTGCCCACCAGCACCAGATTGACGACCACATTGGCGGTGATGCCGGTGTAGGCGAGGGGACTGACCAGGCGGCCGTTGAAGCGGCGCATCAGCCACTCCAGCCAGCTGTGCTCCCGGTAAAAGCAATGCAGTGAAGAGAGCAGCAGTCCCATTTGAGGGCTGCTGGTGGACTGTTTTGCGGCCTCTTTTGAAGGTGATGTACAGTTTTGCCTTTGTCGTTGTCGTCGTTGTTGCTGCTGTTGTTCTATCATGGCTAAAGCTAACTTGAGCTGTCGGTTCAGCGTGCCTTCAATGTGGCCCTGTATGAGAAAGGACCAAACGAGAATGATGTGCACGGCAAAGATGGCCATTCGCATGCAGTTCCAAATGGTGAAGCCAAAGGTGAGAAGGTCAAAGAGAACAAAAGCGTACTGAAACGTGGAAATGTGATCAGGGCTGACGGCGTAGTAGTTCTGGTAGACCATCAGTGCAAGTGCAGTAAAAAAGGATGCTGCGATGAGCACTGTAAAAATGATCAAATTTTAAAGCTTTTTGTTTTTAAGAATAAAATTTTAAGCGCATCACTTACTGATTACAGTGTTGAGCACCACCACCAACACATCGCAGGCATTTGAGTAGACGTAAAGTCGACAGCGAAGAGGTTTGGAGTAGATGTCCAGATAGAAATGCTGTAAGGAAAAGGTTTCATAGGGTTGCTGCAGGGAAAAGGAAACAGCAGGAAAAGTGATTGATTCTGTGCCACGTTCGGACGACTTTTTCCAGATTTGCCTGCCCAGAGAAGCATAGTCAAATGGCAAGCGGATCCATTTCCAAAGTCTGTCTGCCCGCCTCGGTTTGTCTGTCTTTCCAAATTGGCGGCTATTGAGCGCCTGTTGAAAGTGTCTTCTATTGGCGACCATCACCGCGTAGGTGGCCTCCAGGAGGACGCCATTCAGGCGGAAGTTCATGTAGTAGTCGAGGAACAGCACCCACAGTCCAATCAGACAGAGGCTCTGAAATATGGAGGCGTTCACTACGTAAGCATACCGGTGCACCACGATCAAAATCGTCGGATTGACCAGCCAAAAGGGGTGCTCAGTCATGCACGCCCGTTCACCTGACGTACAGTCCAGTTTGGTCAAACTGACGAGAAACATTCGAAATATGAGCAGGAAAATTAACAAGTAAGCTGCCAGTTTGGCTGCCCACAAGTGAGCACGTTTACGGGTGATATTTTCGGTACAACTGGTTGCCGAAACCAATGAGGAAGATGATGAGTTATTCAAGTTGTGCAATCTAGTGATCAATGTTGTGGTACTAAGACACAGCATTGGACTCCAAAAACTCATTTTGACAAATTTAATAAAACTGTTCTAAATTTTATAAATAAAACCTTTTTAAATATAAAAAGTTCAACTTTTGTCAACTATAAAAAATAGTTTATTTTAAATGTCTTATTGATTTGTACAAACTGAAAATGCTTACTTTTGTATAATAAATGCATTTAAAAATTTTTGCTAATTTTACTTATTTTTGTTTTATCAAAGCAATTTCATTTTAGCCAAGCAATATGTTGTGAAACATTTGCAAGTTTAAAAATTTAAACAAGTAATATAACAAAAAGTTTTTATTTTTTTGAACAAGTCAAAAACTAATAAATTGCACTTGCTTAAAAACTTTATTTTTAACAAAAAAATTTTTTAATAAGGAACTACCATTACCACAATTTCCACAATAGGCCAAACAAGGTGATCAGCATGCAGACAGATGATCTTTGCTTTTTAATTGTTGGGCTAGTTCGATAAGTTGATAATGATGTTTCTAATTACAAATGTGTTGAAAAAAATAAAAACAGACAATAAAAATGCTAATGTTTATCTACATGTTGAATTTAGCTCTTTTACAAACCACTGTTGTGAAAGTTTAGGTAAAAACCTGTTGCGACGGTATTTTTGTTTTTATTATCTTTGGTTATTTGTTTAAAATTTAAAAAACAACATGGTAAAATATTATCTGTTTGAGTAAATAAATAACAAATAAAATTTTATAAAATAAACATTATTACTGTTAAATAGCTTAAACAACAATTTTATGTATTAATGATAAAAATGTTAATAAATTCATCTTAATTTTTTCATTTTTAAAAACATTAAGTTTTAAAATCTGACAATATTTAACATAGAAACATCATTAGTAATTGTAAAAGTTACTGAAAATTGTCATTTGCAAATTCTAAATTAATGAAAAATTTAGTAGCAACGTTTCTTAAGAATGAAATAAATTTAAAATGAATACCATTCAAATATTTTTTAACTAAACAAACTTAATTGTTGGTATTTAAAAAATAACATTTTTGATAGACTAAAACGTTTTGCAAAAAAACTTGCAAATTTACATTTAATCCTTATTACTACAAAAACTTAAAAATCTGATTATTTATACAAGTTTATAGTTAACTAGCAAATAAATTAACATGAATCGTCATCAATGGCCGCAGCACCCTCTGCTGTGCGTAAACACCAGCACTGCAATCAGCAACTTGTACAATTTATTTTGCAACCACATTCTCAACAATAACCTTGCAGCAGAATTTCAACCAATTACAAATATTAAAGATAGAAGAGCTCAATTATGGGCCACCAAGTTAGCTTACTACTGTTTGTACGGACAACTGGTATTGCGAGGGTTTCACTTTGCCGCCAGTGCTGACCTTGAAGGTGAATCTGCTCTAGAAGCCTCGTTGTCGGTGAACCCGCTCATTGTCATGGTGGTAAAACAGTTCAGCTTTCTGAACGCCCCACTCCTCTTAAGCATCAGTTTTGCTTCTCTTTGGGTGGTTTACCTCGACTACGTTTTTACCTACAACATGGACGCCGACCTTCTGGACACCCTCTACCAGATGATAGTAGACAATGGACATCACTTTAGGGCCCTTAATGGCCGCCAGTTGGGCGGTTGGCCAAGTAGGCCAACAGCAGTTTCGCCAATCTGGAGCTGGTTGCGCCTGCCAGTTGCTTATGCTGCTCTAGGAAAACGCATTTGGAAACAAACTGAAACTGCTTGTTCACCTTTTTCTGCTGATAATGAGAAAAACGGAACTTCTGTTTTAGGTTTTAAGTCTAATACTACCACCACCTTGCAGTTATACCCCCAACCAAAGCTGGCCATTTTTTCCACGCTTCTTCGCAGTCGGTTGTACGTGTACTCAAACATTTTTGAGGTTTTGGTTGTCTTTTCAAACGTTTTTATTCTCAGTAAGTATTTGTAATTTACAAACTTTTGATTTAATTCTTCTAACTTGGTTTGCAGTGTTGAGCAATGGCAGTTTCTATATTGCAATTGCAGTGTTCACTTTGGGTCCCCACTTCAATGGAACTGTTTATTCAGTTGTGCTCATTGCTTGGGCTCTTCTAGACCTCTTAACCATAGGGTACCACCTCTGGAACGGCCTACGAACGGCCGTCTTTTTAGTGCATCTCATCTTTGTAGGCCGTTTTTTGGTGAGCAGACACATTGAAGAACTGAATAGAGAGCTGAAACTTCAAATAGTCTCTCTCAACAAATTTACAACTATGAAAAACCATAAAGAACAATCTCAAAATTATTGCAGCTTTCAACCTAATTTAAAAACAAAAATCAAAACTAAAACAAAGGAACAGCAACAAAAACAAAGTTATCTTACTTTTCACCTAAACCGTTTTTACCTCGAGTACCGTTATCTTCTCGGGCTGATTGCCACCTTTAACCGCCAACTGGCCAGTGGCCTTCTCTTTACTGCTATTCTCACAAACGTGCCGCTTAATTTAGTTTTGATTGGAAACATTTTTTTCCGAGAAAGCGTGCAACCAGCGGCTGTGATCATGATAGTGCTGGTGCTCATCTTCCAAACAGGCTTGCCGCTGCTTTCTGCCGCCGGTCTGACTGCACTTTCTAACTGTTTCTACCGTTCTGACCGCCTGCTTTATCAGGCACAAATGATGATGAAGTTAAGTGAAAACAGATCACAGCAATTTAATTTTAAACAACATAAAGAAAATTACAACAAAAATAAACAGCAACAAACTAGGCAACATAAAACAGCAGTGCTGAAAATCAAGTTAAAACTTTCCGTTTTTTATGAAACCGTTTGCACTAAAAAGAAATTTCGTTTTACTTTTGGGCCGCACACTAAAGTTTCATGGTCAACAATTTTTGAGTTTCTTTTTGTCTACAGTGGTTTTATACTGACCGTGGCCAAAATGATTAAAAACGGCAGGTTGTAATTTTATTGATTTTAAAAAAATTTTATTGGCTATGAATGACATTTAGTAATAAAAATGCAATTTAAAATTTTAACGATGTAAAAGTTCTTAATTTGCTTAAATTTACAAAAAAACATCAATAAATTTTGTTATATTATGTTAGACACTGCAAAAAATAGTTTTGACAGCAAAAACAAAATAAAAATTACTTTAAAGTATTAAATTTAAACTAATTACATAAATATAAAATGTAAAACAAAATTGTGTCATGTTAAAACACATTACAAATATAATAAAAATTTGTTGTTATTTTGAAAACACAAGTAAAACAAATAGGTTTATTGAGTAACTCTAAAGCTATAAATTAACCAGTTTTTATTACAAGTAAAACATAATTTTTAAATATTTTAACTTTTTTGTGAAGTTATTATGGCTAGAAGTTTGTGGAACCATCCACAACTTTGCATCCGCACTAGCACAGCAATCACTAACCTTTACAATTTATTTAACAACAAAGAACTGCAAAAACCCTGCAAAAAATCTATTTTAAACGAAAAGTCAGCAAAAACTTGTTTATGGTTTGTCAAGCTACTTTACTACAGTTTGTATCTACAACTGACGTTGCGAGTCATTTCTTCATTTTTTCAGTCAATTTTGATAACGTGTCAACACTAAAGGCCTATCTACCATTCAATCCTCTTATGGCAGTTTTGGCCGTACAGTTTCGTTTTATGAACTTTTCCATTTGTGTCAGTGTTGCTATAGTATCTGTGTGGTTAACCTACCTTGACTTTGCTTTCACTTATCACCAAAAAGGTGTCTTTTTAGAAAACTCCTATCAAGTGCTGGTCGCCAATGGACGTAACTTTCGAGCGCTCAATGGCTTGCGACTTGGTTGGCCTCCTGACCAGACTTTATTGCGGCATCTTCCAACTGAATACTTAGCTTTGGGAAAACGGATTTGGCAGGCATCAAGTGATTTCACTTGCCCAACTTCCGGTTCCTCCTTTTCTACTCCCGCATTGAGGTTCTCTCCACTGTTTTTGTCAGTTAACCTTTCTGCGACGCTTCGTAGCCGATTGTACGTTTGTTCTACAGCTTTTGAAATTTTTGTTGTTTTTATCAATGTCTTAATACGTAAGTTTTAGTAGTTGTGATTTAGAGTAGAAAAAATTATTAATTACATGTTAATATAAACTAATATTTTTAACTTAATTGTTTGTAGTTTGTGTAGCCCCTTTTTATCCACTTGGATTTTTTGCTATTCGCTACATTTTTCTTCATTTTTTAAAAGCACAGTTTTCTGTTGCCTCTTCAGTACTGTTTACCGGTTGGGCATTTTTTGACTTTCTGATCATTGCCTACCATGTCTGGAACGGAGTTCGCACTGTGCTCTTCATTGCACACACACTTTTTGTTTTGATGCTGGTTTTTAAGTGACCTTCAGGAGTTAAACAAGCAACTGCGAAAAATGTTATTAACTGTTTCTTTTTCAAAAAAAAGAAAATTTTATCAAGCAACATATCAATATGTAAATTTAAAGTTTCCACAAGAAAACATTAAACAACAGAAACAACATTTATTGCTGTTGTTGCCACTTTTAAACCGTTTTTACCGCGATTACCGCTGGATGCTTTTTCTAGCCAACGCTGCCAACAGCCAACTAATCAACCGCCTTTTTTTCACCGCCGTTTTTGCTAATTTGCCTTTTAGCCTGGTGTTAGTCGGCAACCTTTTTTTTGGTCGCCAATTACCACTAGATGCTTTGATACTAGTGCTGTTGTCAATTTTTATTCAAACTTCAGGAACGCTGATAGTCGCTCTTCAACTGACAATTATCTCGAATTGTTTTTACTGCGATTCTGATCGTTTGCTTTTTCAAGTCCAGTTAGCGCTCACAAATAACTACTCAAATTTTTTTTACAAAAACTTCAGAAAATAGAAAGGACAAGTTGCAACAACAATGGCAACACCTTCGCTATAATACGACAATGCTGCTAGCCAAACTACAACTAGCCAATTTCTACAAAACCATATGCACTAAAAAGAAATTTCGTTTCACTTTTGGCCCGTACACTAAAGTTAGCTACCGCAGTGTGTTTGAGTTTCTTTTTGTCTACAGTAATTTTATACTGTACGTTGCAAAAATGGTAAAAAATGGAAAAATTCAGTTTTATTGATTTAGTTATAACTGTTTGCACATTTTTAAATATTTTAAATATTTAATTTTTTAAGTATTGATACATAGCATTAGGAAAATTTAAAATTTATGTTGATGTTAAAAATTTTGTTTGTGACAATATTATTGTATAAAATGTATAAAATAACTAAACATTTTAAAAATTAACGAAGCAAAAACCATTAATTGTAAAATTAAAATAATTTTAATTTTTTTAACTGCAACAAATATTTGTACAACAAAAATGCAAAATATAAAATTATTTTAAGTTCAAGCACACTTAAAATAAACAAAATTTTATTTTTTAAGTTTGCAGGATAAAATAAGTTAAATATTTTTTAAACAATGTTTAGTTTTTTACATAAAAACATTTTAAAATCTAAAATATATTTGTATATAATAACATATTTTTAGTTTCAATATCAATTGCATTTAAAAATGATAAACTACCATTTGTGGAGTCACCTTCAACTGTGCATTCGCACGAGCACTTCAATAGCCAACCTGTACAACTTGTTTTACCATCAAACACAATCTAGACAATCTATTTCAAGCATTTTTTCAACAAAAACTTTTTTGTGGGTTGTCAAACTATTGTATTATAGTTTATATTTTCAAGTCACAATTCGAGGTATTTTTTTATCTTGACAACTGACTTAGAAAAAGACTCAGCTTTAAAAACAAACCTTTCATTCAACCCATTGTTGGTTTTAATAACTAGTCAATTTCGTTTTATAAACGTCTCCATCTATGCTGGCATTACTATTGTCTCCTTTTGGATGACCTATCTTGACTATACTTTCACCTATCAGTTAAGAGGTGTTTTTTTAAACAGTGCTTATCAAATGCTGGTCAAAAATGGGCATCATTTTAGAATTTTCAACGATTTGCGATTAGGCTGGCCAATTGTTAATCAACAAACTTTGTTTTGGAAACGCTGGAAATGTTGCATTACAGAACACTTTGCTTTTAGCATACGCATTTTTAAAACATTATTCCGCATCAAAGGCTCGATTTTTGATAATTCGATCATTTTTACCTCAGTTTTGCAATTTTTCCATTTGAATTTGCCTATTCATTTTTCTCCCCAACTTTGCAGACGACTTTACGTCTGTTCAACAGTTGTTGAAATAATTATAGTTTTTGTTCACCTTTTTGCTAGTAAGTTTTCAGTTCTAAAAAATTGATGCGACATTAACAGTCAAATTTTTTTATTGCAACATTATTCACACCAATCTTAATACTTCTAGTATTTTTAGTAGTTATTTACCTTTTTGTAGCTGCTGTTTTCTACTTATTTCCTTTCATGTTAGAAGCACAGTTCACTGTTATTTCTTCAACACTTTTAACTACATGGGCGTTTGTTGACCTTTTAATCATTTTTTATCACGAGTGGAATGCTTTTCGAACTATACTATTCATTGCACACATATTTTTTAACCTGATGTGCCTTTTTAAGTGGTACATTAAAAAGTTAAACCAATTATTGCAACAAAACATATCGCTGGTAGGAGTTTTCAAAAAACAGTACAAAAATTTCAATAAACTTTTTTCAGCATTCTAATTTAGAGTGTCGCAAGAAGAGGGCTATTGTCAGGTCGAAGCAGCAACAACAGCAACATCGGAGCAGTACAAATCTGGCGCCCCTTTTGCGTCGTTTTTACCGCGAGTACCGGTGGATGGTCTCTCTAGCGACGGCTGCCAACGACCAGTTGATCAGTCGGCTCATCTTCACCGGCGCCCTCGCCAATCTGCCCGTCAATCTGGTGATGCTGGGCAATCTGCTCTTTGGCCGGATGCCTCCCTTCGCAGTGGCCACCATGCTCATTGGCACCATTGGCCAGAGCACAGGACCGCTCATTGTCGTGGCACTGCTCACCGCTATTTCCGCCTCCTTTTACCGTTCTGACGGCCTGCTCTACAAGGCGCAACTAACTATGGTCACCTCTACCGTTATTTACGATAATGAACATTCTAATTTCTCGATGTCGAAACAGAATAGTAAAAATGAAAGTTGCGTCAAGCCAGGTCAAAAGCTAAAACTGAATCAGCGTTTCTATCAAAACAAAGTAACACTGCTGACCAAATTACATCTGGCCGTGTTTTATGAGACGGTTTGCACAAAAGACAAGTTTTGTTTCACTTTTGGACCTTACACTAAAATTAGTCACAAAAGTGTGTCTGAGTTTGCCTTTGTTTATAGTGGATTTATATTGTATGTGGCTAAAATGGTAAAAAGTGGTCGGTTGTAAAGTAAAAACTGTTCTTTAGAAGTATTACTAAAAACAAGTTATTATTTTTTGTTTAACTGCATGCAATTTAAAATCTATTTTAAATTTTTTATAATTTTAAAAATTGTTTAAAATTTTAAAATTATTGTTAATTAAACTTTAAACAATTTTGGTTAAACATTTATGTCATTTAGTTTCCAATTACTTTTAAGTGCACACACGTAAAAACAATAACTACGCACAAACAAAGTTGTGCAGACAACTAAAATTTTAATAGTTATTTTAAAAACAAAAAATTGCACAACAAATTTAGTTAATTGAACAGCAAAGTACTTAAAAATAACAAATATTTTTAGAGTTTTTTATTTTAATTAAAGTTTAAAAATAATTTGTTTAAAATAACATACACACACTCAAGTCCAATTGATCATCATGGGACAATCAGCCTGGAGTGGTCAGTTTTGCTTTAGTACTACCTCAATGCTCACCAAACTGTACCAGTTGAACTTTGGCTCCTCCTCTTCCTTAACATCAGAATTATCAACAACTTCACTGCCGTTATCAAAATCACCCACTTTTAGTCGATCAAGCCAACTGTTGGTAGTTAAACTAGTCTATTACGGCCTAGTTCTGCAGATGACAGTGCGCGGAGTAGAGCTAACTTTTCTCTTGCCGTCCCCAAAATTCGATTCACCAGAAAGCGTGTTACCTCTAAACGAAACGGCCTATCAGTCTTACCACCCCCTATTGGTAGTACTCATTCACCGCTATCCCTACATGACCTTTCCCATCTACCGCAACCTTGGCCTGCTCTCGGTGTGGCTGGTCTACTTTGACAACGTTTTCACCTACCAACTGGACGGTCACCTTTTGGCCAGCACCTACGCAATGTTGGTCACCAATGGGTGGCGCTTTTGAGAGCTGAACAGTCTCAAACTAGGCTGGCCGGACAAGGTTTCCTGGTGGCAGCTGCCGCTAGAGTACATTGCCCTGGGAAAACAAATTTTGAAAATGTCAGATTTGGAGTGCAAAGATACCGCTCCTTTTCCTCTGCAATTTTACACATCTCAACTGGCTTTCTTTTCTGCTCCCCTTCGCGCCCGACTTTACGTCTACGCAAAAGTCTATAGAGCGTTTACGGTGTTTTTTAATGTTTTCATCAGTAAGTGGCAACAAACTTTTAAAGATTACTTAATTTTTATTGTTTCATTTAAACATTCATCCTTTTTTACCAGTGCTCATTCTGGCCGTTCTCTACGGTGCTTTGTCGGCGTTGCTTTTTGCCGTCTACTCTCACCAGCTTTCCGCTGGTCAGAGCGTCCTCTATCTCGCCGACCTGCTGATCGGCGAGTACCACATCTGGAACGCCTTTCGCCTGGCCACCTTTGGCGTGCACATCATCTTCTGCTGGCTCAGTTTGACCGGGGCGCACATCAGCGAGGAGTTGAACGGTCGACTGGCTACCTTTCTGAGAAAGTACTACACAAAGGGACACGATGGCCGCTTTCTGCTGCAGCTGCTTCTGCTGCCCCTCCTGAGTCGTTTTTACGTGGAGTACCGCTGGCTGATGGCCACCTTTGACCGTTTCAACCGCCGTCTGGTCAGTCAGCTCGCCTACACCGGCATTGCCGCCAATGTGGTCTTCAATTTGGTGCTGGTGGGCAGCCTGCTCTTTCGACGAGAGGCCGCTGAGCAGTTGCCAGCTCGAGAGACGGTCTTTCTAGTGCTGATCATTGTCGCCCAAGCGTTGGTCACCCTTGGCTGCACCACCGGCCTGACTGCCTCTTCTAAAGTACAAATAAAAGGGGCGTTTTATTTTTTAAGCACTTATATATTATGCATTTGATTTTTTACTAGATTTTTTACCGTTCTGATCGACTTCTCTACCGAGCGCAAGAGGCGCTCACATCTAAATGCAATTCTACAAAAAGGGCAAAATCAGCTGTCAAAGAGGCAAATCACAAGAAAGAACAGTAGCGTCATTTTAGTCAGGCGACCTCTACTCTGTTGGCCAAACTGCACCTGGCCGTTTTCTTTGAGACCGTTTCCACCAGAAACCAGTTTTGCTACACTTTTGGCCCGCACGCCAAAATCAACTACAAAAGCATGTTTGAGTTCTTCTTTGTCTACAGTGGTTTTATTATGTACGTGGCTAAAATGATTAAAAATGGACGGTTGTAAGCTATTATCAACTAGCAAAATTTGGACAAAAATTAAAATTATGTCTGTTTGTTTTTCTTTAAACGTCCAAGCCAGTATTTAAAATTTAGTTTGTTATTTTAATTGCATTTATATTTGTTTTGTAACTAAAATGTTAAGTAAACTTCAACTCTGTATTTGCTGTACATTTTTTAAGGTTTTTTGGTAAAAGACATTTTTACTTTAAACAACTAAAATAAACAAGCATTTTTGCAAGTTTCAAACAAACACATTTCAAAATTTAATTCACACAAAAAAACTACTTTAAAAACAGTGTTTCCGCAATGAATTTTATTCAATCAAAAATGAGCAAGCTATTTAACCATCACCTTTATTGTGTTCACACATCAACGCTGATTGCCTATTTGCATAATAAAAAATGTTCTGAAACCAATCATTCAAACAAAAAATGTGGTTTTTATTTGTCATGTTTTACCATTGGAAAAATTTTTCAGTATTTTCTTGTACTGGCGCCAGCACTGAGGAGTTTTTATGTGGGATATTACTTAAAGCAAACTGAATCTCGGGAAACTAATTTTAAAACATCTCCTGACTATTATGTAAACAGTTTCCGTTTTAATCCACTGCTAATTTCAATGTTAATCAATTTTAAACTATTCAATGCCACAGTGCTACAATGCAGTGCACTGTTGGCAGTAATGACGCTGTATCTCGACCATCTTTTTTTCTTTCGCCTAGACTTCCGCATGGTAAAAGCTGCACATGAGCTAATTGTGGAGAATGGCCGACGTTTCCGAGTGCTAAACAGTGAAAATAATTTCATAGTATTAAGTTCGGAATCATCTTACAAACGTTGTCAGTTTTGGTACAGAGCCCTCGTAGACCGTATTTGGACGAAACACTCTCGTTTGCCTAGATTTGACAAACCGACGTTGAAAAGTTTTCCTCACCTTTCTGCTCCATTGCGCGTCAAATTGGCTGTTTACTCAGTTATATTGGAAGCGTTTACCAGCGTCACCAGTATTACCATTGGTAAGTTTTTTAAAATGTTTTTACCTATTAAATAAGCAATTGTTTATTTGCAGCCATTGTCATGATTACCGGCGCTTGCATTTACCTAAAACTTTTGTACAGCCAACCAGTTTTTTCAACCAGCTTTTTAGTCTTCCTTGCCATTGCCGCCGAGTTGACGCTAATTTTCTTCAACACCTGGAACGTCATTCGGCAGTGTCTTTTTGCGCTGCACACTATGCTTCTATTTGCGCTGGCCACCCGCTCCCATTTAGCAGAAATGGACCGTTTAGTAAATTGTGGGTTTCAAAAGACGTTTTTGAAGATGCTCAAGCAGTACCAGATGGTCGTCGCTTTTTATCGGCCTGAATACCAAAAACTGCTTGCTTTTGCTCGACAAGTCGATCTACAGGTTTCTAGCGGAACGATTCTCTGCTTGTTCATTTCAAACCTAGGCTTAAATTTGGTTCTGATTGCCGAGCTGCTTTTCCGACCAGCGTTGACCACCAGCGATAAGGTGCTGATGATGTTGATGGTCAGCTTTCAAATGGTCCTAATGCTTTTTCTCAATCTGGGACTGATTGTCTGGTCAGACTGTTTTACCAGCAAGCCTGAACGGTTGTTGTACCGTGTACAACTGTGCGGTCTTGTTGTTTGCAAGTTGACTGCTGAAAATCAAATGAGGTTCTTGTACAAGCGGGCTCTAATGGTGCCCGCTACATTAAAACTGGCTTTCTTTTACGAGCAAGTTTGTAGTAGAAAGGCATTTCGTTTTACTGTAGGTCATTTGGGTAAAATTAGCCAACACACTTTGGCAGAGTTTGCCCTACTCTACAGTAGCTTAGTGATGTATGTTGCCAAAATGGTGAAAAAAGAACATTGTAAAGTACATTTTAGTGTTATTAGTTTTAGAAAATTTACAAAAAAAATATTAGTAGAATCACAAACAAAATGCATTAACCTAACGTCAATTTTAATACATTTAAAAAATAAAAAATAATGTAATTAACGTTTTTTGTTATTTATTAGTTTAATTAACAAACCTAAAACAGTTTAAAATAAAAAAACGAATAAAATGTCGATATAAAATTAATTGTTCATTAAAAAATAATGTCACAAACTATCACAACTTAAAAATCGATTTGTTAATTGCGCAGTATTTGTTTAATAGTATGAAAATGAACATTAACCGTTTTGCAACCCAAAAAATCATTTATTTATTTTCAACATATTATTTAAAAAACAAATAAATTGCGTAAAACAAGTTCAACAATCAAACTTAAAAAATAAAATACAAATTATAAACTTTAAACATGATTTTTACACGACGAAAATTGAATAATATTTTTAAAAATCATCTTGTTTGTTTTGATACTATTCCATTTATCACCTACCTGTACAATGTTCAATGCTCCAAAAAAGAAAATAATAATACAACAAAAAACGCTAAAGTTTATTGTACATTTTTACTCCTCAAACTAGCCTATTATGTCATTGTGTGTGAAATAGTTTTTCGAACATTCTACTTCACTACTCTTGAAAATCAACCAATGGTTTTAAAAAATCACTTGTTTTTTAATCCTCTTTTTGTATGGGCATTTAGCCGGTTTAGACTATTGACCTATACTGTCCTTCGAGTAGGGAGCTTTTCAGGACTGCTTGTGATTTCTGTTGACTATTTGTTCTACTTTCAAATGACAAAGTCTGGGCTAGCAAAAGAAACTTATGAAATGTTTGTAGCAAATTGTCAAAACTTTATGATACTCAACAGTGAACAGTTTAGTAATTCATTTTTAACTAAATGTCAGCAATTTGCACAAATTTTTAACGGCAATCGGACAGATAAAAGTTTTCAGTTTAGCATTGGAAGCCTAAACAGCTTCCCCAATCTTTCCAAAAAACTCAGAGCACAAATGGTCGCCTTTGTCTTCCTTTCTGAAACTGCCATTGTCTGCTTTAACGCTGCTCTATGTAAGATAAACCTTTTTCCTTAACATACAGCCTTAAACCGGATTTTCTTTGTCAAACCAAAACCAAAACCAAAACAGTTATCGCCATCGCCATCCTGGACGCCTATCTGCTGTCTCTTCTCCTTACTGATAAGGCAATACAGCAGTCAGAAGCAACAACAGGAGCAGCAGCAGCAGCAGCTGCCTTTCTAGTGACTTTCGCCGCTCTGGACCTGCTGCTGATCAGCTACGCCGCCTGGAAGACCATCCGCGAGACGCTCTTCTCGCTGAACGTCGTCCTCCTCTCCTCGCTGGTGGCCAACCGCCACATCGACCAGCTGAACGGGCAGCTGCGCACTGCCGTACAGTTCCGCCAACGACAGCTAGCTGTGTTCAAGTACCGCTACCTCGACTACTTCTACGCGGAGTACCTGCGCCTGCTGCGCTACGCAGGCGCCCTCAATCGAGCCGTCGCCCGTTGGCTGATGCTAATCGCCGTCATCAGCAACCTCAGCCTGAACGTCCTCCTCCTGGGAAACCTCTTCTTTCGCCGGAAGACGGTCACGGTGAAGGGCAGTGAGCACCTGTTGGGACTGGTCTTCATCACCGTCCAGACAACGCTGGCCGGCGCCGGCTCGCTAGTCCTCTCCACCTGGTCGGACGCCTTCCGCCGGTCGCAGGGCCTCCTGTACACTGTTCAGCTGAAGGTGTTGGCCATCAAGGAGGGCGAGTTGTTGTACCGAAGGTCGCTGATCATCACGGCAAAGCTCAAGTTGAGCGCCTTCTACGAGCAGGTTTGCACGACAAAGGTGTTCCACTTTACGGTGGGGCACTTGGGAGCGGTGTCGCGGAAATCCCTGCTTGACTTTGTCATTGTTTACTCTGGGTTTGTGATGTACGTCGCCAAGATGGTGCGCAGGGGCACGTTGTAGTGGTGTCGGCAAGGTTGTAAAATGTTTTTACAGTTTAGATAACAGTTTTACTTTTATTTTAAGCAAACTCACATTTAAAAAAATGCATTTTTTTGTACTGACATCAAATTTTAAACAATTGTAAGGCATAAAATTTACATTTTTAATAAATTGTTTTAAAAAACAATTGCTATAAATTTTAATCATTTACATTGCATTAAACATGTTTTTTCAAAATAACAATAATAAAGTATTTACAAATTTATTGCAAAATTTAAAAATTAAAAGTAAAAAACAAGTTGTTTTTATGGTAATAAAGTTTAAAATTGACCAAAATTTTATTGTTTTAAATAAAATTTTAAAATCTGGATAGAATTAACTACTAAAAACAATATCTGAAGATAACAAGTGCTAACACTTTTATTTTAATTTTTGTAATGTTGTATTAACTTGTAGAATTTTTTCAAAACTGTACTATTGTAAAATAACATTTATTATTTTAAAAAAAGCACTGGAACAAAAACCAATGTGATTATTTATTAATATATACCAAAATGTGGCCTCAAACGCCCATAGGCTCTGACCTCGTTTTTCCAAAAGTTCCGATCTGGACAAATTGCACACCGTTAGAAAGGTTTAATTCTTTTGATAAACGAAAAATCTGTCCCGGTCATGCCCGTCAAGGCTTTTTTAAGAAAATCGGGCTTTAACTGTACTTTTAATTTTGCTTTTTTTGTCGTTGTTTACAAGATCTAGTAGAGTTAAACAGTTGTGTTGTTGCTAAGCTGCATATTTTAGTCAATTTTGAGCCCGATTATATTAAGAACGGCTTGGCGGACAAACTTGGGACAAGTTTTTTTGTTAACTAATGCGAAAAATCTTTTCCAACGGTAAGCAACTTGTCAAAATTAGATTTAAAAAAACGGGGTTATTACTGATATCACCTTTTGTAAAATTTTGAAAAAACATTTTTATCATTTTTATGTTATTTAAATTTATGACTTTAAGTTTATCAACTAAAAATTTTGTTAATTTAAAACATATATAATAAAACAAGATAAATATGACTTATATAAAAAAATGATTTTAAAAACGCATGTTGCATTGCATTTTATATGTAAAAAATTTAAAAAATTTATATTTTTTAAACTTTGTAATAAAAAATGTGATAGTAAAATGAAGAAATTTAAAAATATTATTTTTATTTTATTTTTAATTTTTAAAACTTGTTTTTGTTTTAAAAACAATTTTGAAAATAGTTTTACTACACCATCTGAAATTGTATCTGAAAATCCATGTAATAATTTGAAAAAAATATAATTTGTTAAAAGTTTTTAATACAATTTTGTTTACAGTTGTAAATGAAGCAATCAATACAATTTACCAAATTAACATCGATGCCAGCGCTGAAAGTCCATTGACTGACTCTAATAGATGGCAATTTTACCTTGATAAACTTAAAACACAAGTCTCTGTTTTAGTAAGACAAGAACAATCATTTAACAGCGTCACTGCCAAAAACGTTGCCGATTCAACTTTAAACACTCTTGACCTACTTTTGCCACTAGATCAAATATGGTCAACGCTCGAAAAAACAGAACGGTATTCTGCCGGACAGCACTTTCTTAAAATAGTTGAAACAATATCAGTTATGATGAACATTCACGTTCATTTTAGCATTCCCGAAGGCTATATGTACCCTTCAACAAACAGAAACAACTATTTTTTTTACACATTTACTTTTAACTACTCTGAAAACCTTAATAAGAGTATTGGTGAGGTTCAAGTAAATTTGCCTTTTGAAGCTTTAATTTTACCAAACAATATTGACAATCTTCAAGCGGCAACTATTGTCAAATTGACTAATTTACGGCACTACATGACTCCGCTAGTCAATGACTCAGGAACTAGCGGAGACGGTGTTTACCCTTCAGTGATTACAGTCAAAGTAGGCACATATAAAGAAAATTTGCCTATTAAGCCTGGTTATAAGTTTAAAATACTAGTTTGGGAAAAAGACTCTTTATTTGGAAATCGACAATGTACTTCTATGGTGCCTCCTACTTCTTACACCGGCAGTTGGTGGTCAGTTCAAAAGTGCAACGTTTCACTACCTACTTCTGACTATCCCCAAGTTTGTGAATGCGACCACCTTTCGGGCATTGGATTTGGCGTATTTGATGACTCATACCCATTTCCAGATGACGGTAACGTATTGTCAAATTTTTCACTCATTTACTAACAAATAAATGTTTTCAGATGTTACATTTGCAATTAAGTCAATTGTGGAAATTACCAACAAAATAAGCGATGAACGTTTGTTAAAAGACGTTGAAAAATGGTTTAATTACCTTCAAAAATTAAACCAAAATTGTTCTGTTTTGATTGGAAAAGAGCTAACGTTTCACTACCACACTGCTATAACAGTTGCCAATTCAGCATTGTCAGCTTTAACCTTTCTTTTGCCACTTGATCAAATATGGTCGTCGTTACAATCGTCTTTAGATCGCTTAATTGCAGGGCAATTTTTTCTTACTATTACTGAAACAATTTCAGTAATGATGAGTATTCATGTGAATCAAAACCCTTTTTTTTATTGGTTAAGTTTTGGAAACAATTTCATTTCATTTAGAACTAGCACTCTTAACTACACTCATTCTTATGTACACGGTAGTGAGTTTCAGATAGATTTTTTTCTTGATGGGGTTTCAGACATTGGAGCCAATGACGTTTCGATTTTTACTATTGCTAAATTAGCTAATCTACGCCACTACATGAAACCACTGCTCAACGATTCGAGCAGCTTTACTGTTTACCCATCTGTAATTATCATCAAAGTAGACGATTACAAAGATAACTTTCTAATTAAAAACGGTCGTAAATTTAAAATAGTAGTTGGTAATCTTGACTCCCTTGCAGGAAGTCGACAATGCGCATTTTTTACAACAGTTAAGCACCAATGGTTAAACCAAGGGTGCAATGCTTCTGTCCCAACTATTGAAAATCCACAAGTTTGCATGTGTGATGACATATCAGGCATTGGTCTCGGTGTATTTGAAGATTCATCTCAATTAGATGATAATGATGGTATTGCATTTTTATTTAAAACTAATTTAAACTTGTTTATTAATAAATTTTTGTTTTTAGAATTATCTGCAACAACAAATACAATTTATCAAATAAAGAACAACGTGAGTGCTGAAAATCCAATAGAAAATGAGAAAACATGGCGCAACTACCTTCAAAATCTTGACACGCAAATTTCTTTTTTAGTTGGTAAAGAATTGACATTTAGCTCTTTTATAGCCGAACAAATTGCCGAATCTACTTTAAACACAATTGAGCTCCTTTTACCACATGATAAAATTTGGTCATCTTTAACACTTTCCAATCGAGTAGAAGCTGGGCAGTACTTTCTTTCTATTATAGAAACTGTTTCGGCGATGATGAACCTTCAAGTTCATCAAAACAACAAAAATTATTACAACTATTCTACAACTAATAACACCATTCTTTTTTTTACAAAAAAATTTGACTATAATGAAAGTTTTTCCAGAATATTGTTTGAAAAATATGCAGGAGTTGGTGTACCTAGTTATGTGCTTGCTCGACCAGATAACGAAACGTCTAACAGTTTTGCAATGACGCTTTCTTGGATGGCCAATTTACGACAGTATATGACTCCGTTAAACAATAATTTAGAAAAAATTAACCCATCGATGTTTGCTTTGAAAATATCTAATAACAAAAATAGTATTTTACCAAACAATTCTGAAAAGTTTTTAATGACATTTTATGAAAATGCTACTTTGATTAATGACCGCAAAATTGCTTTTTGGATACCTAACGCAGAAAAAGTAAGCATCAACAACTGGTCCAGTAAAGGATGCAATGCACTTAAAGATCAAATTGATGACGATTTAATTTATGAGTGTGACCACATATCGGGTATAGGATTTGGAATTTTTGAGCACTCGCAACTACAAGACGTCAATCCAGATGAAATTGCCAATGAGATTGAACAAGTGCTAGAAAATATCACTCAAATGGGAAACAATTTATCAACTGAACAATGGAATGATGCGCTCACAAACCTAACTGACCTTATTTCAAACCTTACTTTCAGCGATGATGTGATTGCCAACGTCAGTAGACTGTTGGCAGTTCAAATTACCAACTCTTCACTAAACGCATTCAGTCAATTAATTGAGGCACCAAAAAATGTATGGGAAAATCTAACTATTAACGAGCGGAAAAAAGCGGCATCAAAAATATTAAAATCAATTTCTAATTTGTCTATACTTATGAACTCAAAACAAACTACAAATATTGAAGTGTTACAATTTAACAGCATAGAAATGCGTTCAAAAGCATTCGGTGTAAATCAAACTGTTACTTTCAATTTTAACAATGCAACAACTATTGAATTGCCAGTAAAATCTGTTTTAAAACACTCAAACTTTTTTTCAAAAAATGATTTTCAAGTAGCACTTTCAGTTACACTTATAAAAAGCCTTTCCCGACATTTAAATGTTACCAATTTTTTGCCCAATTCAGATATTTTATCGGTGACAGTAGCAAACCATCGTGAATCAATTAACCTTAACGATGGGTTAAAATTAAAATTTGTGTAAGTATTTTTTAACCATTTTGAAAATTTAAAAACATGGCTAAAATTATTTTAAACAGAACTCACCACAATGTTCAGCTAGTTTTCCGTGATCGTCCACTTTGTTCTTTTTGGAACCTGACCACAAACGACTGGTCAACTGATGGTTGCCAAATTATAAATAGGCAATCTAATCGCAGTAGCACCACTTGTGAGTGCAATCACTTAACTGATTTATCAATCGTAGTCGACGTCAGCAATCGAGAAAAACCTAGCAAAATTAAAACAATTTTTTCGTACATTTCATCTTCTTTTTCAAGCATTTTTTTAGCAATGACTATTGCATTTTCACTCAAATTTAACTATGCAAAATATACACTTTACGAAGATCAGTTCAATGTAAAGAAAAACCGATTTTGGTTAAATTTAAACCTAACTATTTGGCTACTCGTATCACATTTGATAATTATGTTTGGAATGGATAGAAATGAAATTAAGGTGCGAACATAAAAGCTAAAATTAAATGATTTATTTTGTTTTTTATTTTTTAGGAAATTTGCCAAATAAGCTCATTAGTTCTTTTTTACTCACTTTTGACAGCATTCTGTTTTAGTTTAATGATAAGTCTGCATTTATATCTTACAAGTTTAGAAAAACTTCTTTTTTGTTATTTTTCTTTAGAAAAATTTGTATTTTTTGCATATGTCTTCCCACTTGTGTTTATCCTATTTTCAATGATTTCAATATTTTTTCTTGAAGTAGAAAAAGACTTTAAAGAATTGTTTGCGTCAATGACTGGCGAGTACTTGTAAGTTCATTTTGAAAAACATTGCTCTATTATAACCAATTTTTAAATTAACAGTTGTTGGATTTCTTCTTCTCAATATCCAAGTCATGTTTGGTTATTTGTCGGTCCAATGACGGTTATCATATATGCTAACTGCTGTTTGTTATGCGCTACTTTGCTGGGAAGTTATTTAAACAAGTTAAAAAAAATTAAAAAGAAAAACAATAACGAAAATGAAGTTTATGAAGCAAATCAGCATTCAACGAGTTCAGTAGAGGTTAAACAAAACAGTTTAAACAATCACGTCAATTGGCACATGGTTTTAGTTTTGTTGTTTAATTTTGGTTTGCCCTGGATGCTCTACGTTTTTTATATCAACGAACAGATGGCGCCGGTTTTTTCTTACGTTTTTATTTTGTTAAATGGAACTCAGGTAAAATATTCTTGTTTTTGTTAAAAAATGTTATTTTTTGTATTTTTCAGGGAGTTTCATTGTTTGCAGAACAATATTACGTTTACAATAGAAATTACTACAAGAAAAAAATATGAATCAACAAAACAATAGACAACATCAAACAAACAACGTTCCGTTACAGAGTTAACAACAACGATTCAATTTACAACTAATTTTTTTTAAACAATTTAAAACATTTACGCAATAAAAAAACACAATTAACTGTTTTCTGCAGTTTTTTTTTATTTACATTTTGTAGAAGATCGTTGGTCGGCCGTGAGACTGACCAAGTTAAATTGATCGTCTAACGTGACTCCATTGAACAGGCAAAGAGGCAGAATGGGCTTTTGTGGCTGTGAGGCCTTTATTGGTTACGAGCGGAATGGGAAGGAAAGTAAAGGAGTGCGTTGCTTCGTAGACCATCTTCCTGTGTTGTTGACCGGTGGTGTTCACCGTGACGCAAGTGGGTTTCTGCGTGGTTGCGAGGCACTGCGTGAAGAGTGCTTGTATTGCCAAAGCTTATATACTGAGCAGGAGAGATGCTCGAAACTGAGATGGCGTGATGTTCGTTAGCAAACGGGTGAGGTCGATGCTCGGCGTAGTTAACTCTCTTCAGGATCTCATCGATGATCGGTGGCTGTGAAGTTGTATATGAGCACGAGGAAAGGTTTGCATACTTGGCAATCCGATGCGCATTATGTGGAGATGCGTGATCGTACATTAGACAACACAGAAAAGGAGAGAGAGAGACTGCAATTTGGAGCGACGGGCCTAGTCGCTACAATTTAAACAATCAACCGATTTGTTTACTAGAAATTGCGAAAAAAAGTTAGGGAATGGGTTAAGGCAGCAGTTGCACTAAAAAACACAATTACAGGCAAAACTTACACTACATAATGGTTTTGTGCAGCACTCCGATTATGTACATGCAAATGTGTTTTTTGTTTCTATTCAAATGACCCGCGCTTAAATCAAAATTATCTTTTGGCAAAATTTTTTAAAGCAAATTTACAAACACTGTTTTTTCAAATCAGTTATCAAAATAAATTTTAAAAGTTTTATTACCACTTGATAAGCAGTTGAATTGCGTGTTTGAACCTCAATTTTTAAATTGATTTTAGGAATTTGTTGTGTGATTAAACTTCTATATCTATCTCACCAGACGTTCTAAGTAATTTTGTTAAGACTACAAGTTGGGTAGAGCTACGCAAAATTGCAATTTTCACAAAATCTAATGACATTGTCTCAACCAAACTTTTTGTTTTTTGATAAACTATCAACAAGTAAAATGATTGAGTCAATTAACAAAACATAATTTCAGAAAATATCTTTTTTTGCATTCACAAGCGTCCTAGAACTGCGTTTCTGCTTGTGAAACTAAAAAATACTTACAGGGGACGAATAGAAAAACAATTGCAAATCACTGTAATCTGCTAAAAACATACGATAAACTAGGAAACACTGCTTTTTTTATCAACAACTGTGCAATCTTGCAAGATCACCAGAAAACGGCGTGTGCATTTTAATTTGACAACCATTATCACAACCAGTCGTTTTTTGAAAATAATCTTTCAGTCGTTTTAGTGAATCAGTTAACCGTCTCTGCCAATGGAAAAACTAATCAAATTTTACAATCGCAAAGAAACAGTCATTAGTGTGATTTTCTGTCAAACACATAACGCGACATTATTAGACAAAATTCTCTATCTAGCAAGTACTTTCACATCAGCTGTCACGGAATTTCTTCCGCGATGTTGAGAGAGAAAGAGAGAGAGAGGAAAGAGATGGGCACGGGCGCAGGTGTTGGTCCGGTAGAAAGAAGAGAGGCACAGGCGCGGACGGTGGTCGGAATGTTTAATCGGTAGAGGGTGAGGGGAAGGGGTAACAGATATGAAGTAGAAGTAGGTGGTAAGGGCCACTCAGGGCGGTTGGGCGCAAGGGCTCGGGAGTCCAAAGACAGAGGGGCACGGGGCACGGGGCACAGGGCACGGGGCACGGGGCACGGGCACGGGCACGGGCTCGGCAAACGGCCGGCGATGATGGGGTGCGCACTGGGCAGCCGGTCGACGGAGCCTCTGCTCGGTGACTGCTGCAGACTAAGACTTGAATGCTCTGAGCGAGACTGACGCTAAAGATGGTCTGGGCGCCGCAGGCTTATATGCCTTCTAGCGACGGTGGGAGCACGTGGGGCGGTGAGACGACGCGAGGGAACGCTCCTCTCACGTTCATGTCATCCGATAGCTCACAGGCAAGGTGCTGAGCAGCAGCCAGGCGATGACTCAGCCAGCCGCCGCTCCATGCTCTGGAGCCTTCTCGAATGGCCTCGTCAGAGGCCATCACCTCAAGGAAAATTCCTTGACATCAGCAGTTTTTGGTTACTTATGTGAACGACATTAATTTTGAGTCGCCATTTTATCCTCGTTCTCTATCTTTCTCTCTCGTTAAAGAAGTGTTCCATCACTAGTTTAGCTTTTCCCCCTTTTATCGTCAGCCTCTAAAACTGTTTCAGCGTACTTCCCCTCTGCTTTTGACTGCCCCAGCTTACTATCGCTTTTACTAATCCAAGTGCAGCAATAGTTCTCTGAACCCCTTTTTCGTTGTGGTGATTAGAGGCTATTTATCATCATATTCATCCACTCGCTTAACTCTCCCCTGAGCCGGGTCGCTGTCCACTCTCGACAAAACATTTAGAAAAAGTGTTCGTTTAATGTCGAATTGATGATGGTTTGTTAGCATTCTCATCTGCGCTGTTGCTATTGTGTGCTGGTTGTGCTGCCTCCTGTGTGTGTGTGTGTGTTTGCTGTCTCTGCTATTACGTCAGTATATGCTTTGCTTAAGAGAGACTGCGATTGCCTCCTTTGAGAGTAACTGGTTTGCAGCCACTTTTCTGTTATCACGTCTACTGCAGCAGTACGACACACAGCTCGAAACAGCTCTGATGGTAAAAAAGGCAATTATCTTGCTTCATCCACTGCATTCGCTCACTTGTCCCCCAACAAAGCGGCACGTTTTCCAACAAATTTTACTTTTTCACAAATGTTCACACTTCTGACTTGGCCATTTTTTGTTTGCGTGTCAGCACTACTACCACACTGTCAACATTGCCGACACACAGTGTTTGAGAACAGGTTTAGCTTGCACAAACCAAGGCCTTAGGCACTTCAAATTTTTTTTACCTTACAGGATTGCAGCACCAGCAACAGGCCACAACAAGTGTCTCAACAGCAACAACAGCATTTACTTCAGCCAACCTGTTTCCCACTTTTGACTGGACAGTTTGACTTTCTCCAGTTTTTCCAATCACCACTATCATCTGGCATCCCCACCACAACCATCATTATCACTAACATTATCATCAAACCTGCAACTCAATTTCAACAATCATTGTTTCAGCAGAAAGGTCATCTTTAACAACAGGCCAGCAGCATCGGTCACCATTGTCAACGACACGGCTTCAGCAAACGGTAAGTTTCTTTCCCACAACTTACACCTGCTTAGGCACTAACCTGTCTTTTTTTTCTTTAGCTCAAACAGTGACCAGACAAACTGAGTAAACTCCTGTTTGAAGAAACAGAAAAAATCTTTCTTAAAACGTTCAAACAAAATTAAACAACGAAACCGAACCTATTGTTACTGTTGAGGAAAAAATGGCTAAACAACCTGAAAAACAGTCTAAGTTGGCTGATAAACGCAAGATAAAACGCAAAAGGAATAGCGAGCAAAAGTTAAAAAAGGATCGGTACACTGTTTCATCTCAGAAAAAAAGCAGTACCAAAGGGAAAGCGAAACCATTCATCTACAAAAACCCTCCAACTAAGGGCGCCAGACCCAGCAAATATGTTAGGTATTGCCTTTCCGACCGAGCGATTTCCCTTCTCAATGACGAAAGGGATAGGCTGAAGAAGGCAAAGCACGATTCGACCAGAGGCAAAGACAGCAAAACGAGCAAACAGAACGCTAAAGCTAAATCATCCTCCTCCTTTCCATCCTCTTCTTCCTCTTTATCTACCTATGTTCCTGCCGAGACGACGACCACCACCACTACTACCACCTCAGAGCCACACCAAAAGAAGCTGACCACCAACAAAAACGGCTCAAAAGGCGACAATCAGTTCTGCCCAAAAAGCGGAAAACCTCTTGAATGCAGTAGCTGCCGGCGCCGAAACAGTGGTAATGGTGGTGGTGGTGGTAGTGAGCCGACTGACACTGAAGCCGCCGCCACTGAACAGCGTGAATCATCCCACTGGCAGTGTAGACTCATGTGACCAAAACCAAACTACTTTTATTTGATTTAGTATGCTTATTGTTACTACTAATAAAAGGAAAATACTCAGTCAAGGGGATTAGCTGAGATATTTGACGTTGAAAATGGGCCAAATTAGGCGTACACAGCAAATTTCCTGTAGACTTTTTGGTGAACCGTTTTTGTGTAAACAGCCGGCAAAAGAAAGTCAAAATAGAGAAATTAACCCCTGCTGAGAACTTTTTGATTCCAAATTTAAAATCTATTGAATATCTCTAAAATTTCGTTTTAAATCAGTTCTGGTCTTCCGAAAAGAGAGTCTTGACTACCTTAGTGGGCCACATGATCCATACTTTTTGAGATTTAAGTCAGTGGCTTGAAAGACAGCCTATCCTGACAGACGCCAGGGGCGCCCTTTCTACGAAACTAGAGCCTCCACACTGAGCGGCCAGTGGGCAGAGCTCTCCCCATTAACCCTGGGTGAGGGCCGCGCAGCCGAACACGAAGATTCAAACTTGCGTTCCTCAGGCATCAACGTCGATTGCCTAAACCGCTCGGCCACCGACTGCTTAAGGTTAATTTAAAATCCGTAAAAACAATTAAAAAGTAACTTAAAAGTACTAATAGTAACTTTTTAAAAGTTACTATTTGTAAAAATGACACACCCGTTGTTAAAATGGCAGACTACGCCCACTACCCTGAAAAATGATAAAAGATACTTTAATAACCGCCACAAAACGGCGGATAATGCCCCTAATCTAAAAAAATGAAAAATTTTTTAATAGCTTCTGCTTTGCGGCGGCTATCGCCCTCCATCCTTAAAATTAATTAAAAATACTCCAAAACCGCCGCAAAACGGCGGTTAACGCTCTCAAACCTCGAAAATGATCAAAGATACTCTAATAACCGTTGCAACAACGATTGGCAAGCTTCCCTGTCAAGCGGAGTGCGGAGCTTATGCTTAAAGGGGTGCTGAAACTGTTTCCGTTTTCTGGGCTTTGGTTAGTGTATAAGAGTAATCTACTGCCTCCTAACCTAAAAGTTACTAGTTCAAATCCTGTGTTTTCAAAAAAAAGTTTTTCTTTTCTTTCTCTTCTTCTTTTAGTAGGATGGCCAAGTTGTGCCCCCATCGAGCCCGGTGGTGCTTTGTATGCGCACGGTGGATTAAGGAGGAGCGAAAAACGACGATAAGGACGTCAAGAAAGCTCACTGGGGCTCTCTTTTACAATCTTCATGAATACTTCGGAGCTCCGCTCGTAGGCTTCAAAGAAGAGTGGGCTCTCCAGGTAATCTGCACAACTTGCCACTCTTCTTTGTCAGCGTGGATGAAGGACGGTAGTCAATGGGGCTATCAGTAAGGACGCCTGCAAAGTGGAGGGCTCTGAAAAAACATATAAAATTACCACCCGGTTAAATGGAATGATCCAGGCTATTAATAATATGGGAATAAAAATGGAATGGGTTGGACAAATGACACAAAAATGCTACGATGCAACCATGGGAAGAAAACCAAGCTCACCAGGATGATGAGATGAATTCTTGAGTAAAATTGTAAAACAGAGAAAACCAAAAACATTCAAAGATACGTATAACTACTAGTAAACTTTGACCCAAAGAGATTAATGTTTTTATGTTTTATTGAGATGTATGGAAGTTAGTAAACTACAAAATGACTAAGTCATTGATTAGATTTTTAAAAGATCACCAGAGAGCATGCAATGACTTGCATGTGGGTTTCCTCTCTGTGTCTTCTCGAATGATAGAAAAAATGTTTCTTTTATGTTAAAGTTGGCTCTGCTGAAAAAGAGGCAAAATCTATGTAACGCGCAAACTATTTTTAACAGGGCCATGCGTTTTATCAAAGGTTCAGGTACATAAGAATGATAATTTTAATTGCTTTTATTAACCGACTTTTTATTATTAATTTTAACTAGTAAAGATTTTAGTAAGTTTTCAGGTTTACTTAATAGAGTGGCCATTAATCTTTTACGTTCTTTTGAGTCATTTGAATTAGTCTGTGAAAGACTATGACGGCAATTAGCCATATTTGGCAAGTGATTGTCTGAAGCATTGGAGAGTGCGCTCTGGTGAAGACTGCGCTGAGCAGAGACAGCGGTTGAATAACGCTGGCTGCGCGAAGCAAGCGCTATGGTTAAACGACACTGTTTTTTGTGTGGAGGAAAATCGAAGGTCATGTTGCAGTGGCAGCGCACAGCGATGACAGCAGCAAAAAGGCGCTGCACAAGCAAACCTGTTTGAGCTAAAAGACTGAGGAAAGGATTTGCACTTGCTGGCCAACTTGCCAATGCACTGACTTGCAATGGTGAAAAGAGGAAGAAAAACTGTCTACACAACGACGGTTGCACCTGCAAAAACTGACCTTGTATGGAGTAATTGAATGAGAATGGGATGCTGCAGTATGAGACAAAGAAGCGCGAAAGAGACTGAGTGAAGACGCAGTTCTTGAGCGCAGATGTGACTATTATCACTAATTTAATTTTTACTCTTTTCTATCCTATCCTATTCACTATCCATTACTCACACTTAACTTGTCTGTGGAAACAATTGCCACAGACATACGCACTTAATCATTAGCTTAGCTACTCCCATATTTGGAGACTAAAACGCAGCGCAATGAGTAAATGTGCTTTTCCTCCTGATCAGAAGAAAATGCTGAAACAAGTATATGAAGCACCGCTTTCTCCTCAATCGAGCGGGGCCCCCGGAGTTGAAGCATCGTCACGTCACCAATCACGGCAATTGTACTTTAATTTTGCTTAAATTATTGTATGCAACAAAAAACCAAAAAAGTCTAATAAAATCTTCAAACGCCCAGTTGTCCGTTTCTTTACCATCTACTTGTCTCAAGGGGTCCGAGACAAGGCAGTCAACTGAGTGTGTCTTTCTCTGTAGTGTTTACTACTGAGTTGTGAGATTCTCAGCCTTCCTTTGAAGTGAAAGTTTCTGAACGAGATCACACTGACGTGGAGTGTGGCGGTCGTAGTTTCACTTTGTGGGACAATTTCCCGAGCTAAAATTGGACCTTGCCTTGACACCTGGCAGGTCGGTCTTAGGTGTTGTCTTAAGCAATTTTACATCTATTAATTTGCTGCGCCGCAAATCATATCTTCAAATGAAAATTTAAAATGTTGTATGTGCGTGGGTGTGTAAATAGAGAAATAATGATGAGTTTTTAAGGATAAAAAAGAAAAGAGTAGTAGAAAAGAAAAATTAACTTGTCAATGATTATCCAGTTTGCTTAATGACTCAGCCAGCACGCATCCACTTGTCTTTGTACAGTGTCTGCTGATATGACCTTCATTATTTGATGTTTTGTTCAAAGGATAGAAAAGAGTAGGAATGAAACTGCGTTCGCCCGTACCTCAATGCGTGGCTGTTCTCTCACTCTCCTTGAACGGAATGACTACAAGCACAATGTAACCAGTGCACCACATCTCGAACAGTTCCCAGTTCTGTTGGGCACTTGGAGTGATCAGCATGGAAAGCGTGGTCATCAGGAGATCTTGGAGGTTGTGCGGTTGTTTCCACACACCAACACCATCAGTGTCATGATGGAGAGGATGCAGCAAGTGAAAATGCCAACAGCTCAGCCAACACACTTCAAGTACAAGCGAACTCACTTCTGAGAACTGCCTTTAACTTCAAAGCCTGGCTTTTGGATGCTCAGCACAGCCAGCACTAGCACAGCTAGCACAACACATACGACAGCAAAGTTTGACAGCGAGTTTTTGGAGGTTGTTGTAAGCCACACACACAGGCAACTTTGAAATACAGTTAACCGTCTCTGCCAATGGAAAAGCTAATCAAATTTTACAATTGCAAAGAAACAGTCATTAGAGATTTCTTGTCAAACACATAACGCGACATTATACGACAAAATTCTCTATCTAGAAAGTACTTTCACATCAGCAGTTTTTGGTTACTTATGTGAACGACATTGGCAGCCAGTTCTGTTCATTAGTTTTGAGTCGCCATCTTATCCTCGTTTTCTCTCTTTCTCTTTCGTTAAAGAAGTGCTCCATCACTAGTTTAGCTTTTCTCTTTTTAATGTCAGCCACTAAACCTGTTTCAACGTACTTCCTCTCTGCTTTTGACTAGCTCACCATCGCTCCTACTCTTTCAAATGCAGCAATAGTTCTTTGAATCCCTTCTCGTTATGTTTATTAGAGGCTATTTATTATCATATCTATCCACTTGCTTAACTCTGCCTTGAGGCTGCTGTCTGCTTTCTGCAAGACAATTGGAAATCGTGTTCGTTTAATGTCGAGTTAATGATAACTCGTTAGCATTCACGTCTGCGCTGCTGCTATTGTGTGCTGGCTGTGCTGCCTGTCGTGTGCTGTCTCTGCTATTACGTCAGTATATGCTTTGTTTAAGAGAAACTGCCATTGCCTCTTTTGAGAGTAACTGGTTTGCAGCCACTTTTCTGCTATCACATATACTGCAGCAGTCCCTCACACAGCTTGAAACTGCATTGATGGTAAAAAAAATGCAACTATCGTTTCCCTTCGCTTCTCTTTTCTTTTCACTTCTCTCTTCTTCTCTTTTCTCTTTTTTTTAAACAGCAACCACCAGCAGGATGGAAATTAGCTTATATTGCTTCATCCACTTCATTCGCTCACTTGTCCCCCAACAGAGCGCAACGCTTTTCAACAAATTATACTTCCAAACAATTGTTCACACTTCTGACTTGGCCATTTTTTGCTTGTGTGTCATCACTACTACCACACTGTACACACTGCCGACACACAATGTTTGAGAACAAGTTTAGCTTGCACAAACCACGGCCAACGACACTTTAAACTTTTTTCCACCTCACACCATTGCAGCACCTGCAACCAACCAAACCAGTGCCCGAACAGCAGCAGCAGCAGCAGCATTTACTTCAGCCAACTTTTTTCTCACTTTTGACTGGACAGTCTGACTTTCTCCAGTTTTTCCAATCACCACTATTAACTGTCATCCCCACCACAGCCACCATTATTACCATCATTATCATTTAACCTGTAACTCAGTTTCAACAATCATCGCTTCAGCAGAAAGCTCAGCTTTAACAACAAGCCAGCAGCATCGGTCACCACGGTAGGTTCTTCCACACAACTTTACACCTGCTCAGGCACTAACCTAACTTTTTCTTCTTTAGCTCAAACAGTGGCCAGACAAACTGAGTGAACTCCTGTTTGAAAAAACAGAGAAAATTTTTCTTAAAACGTTCAAACGAAACTAAACAACGAAACCGAACCTATTGTTACTGTTGAGGAAAAAAATGGCTAAACAACCTGGAAAAGACATAAAGAAGTTGATGTTGCTTTCAAAAAAACAATCTAAGTTGGCTGATAAACGCAAGAAAAAACGCAAAAAGAATAGCGAGCGAAAGTTAAAAAAGGATCGGTACACTGTTCCAAAAAGCAGTACCAAAGGGAAAGCAAAACCATTCATCTACAAAAACCCTCCATCTAAAAGCGACAGAACCAGCAAATATGTTAGGTATTGCCTTTCCGACCGAGCGATTTCCCTTCTCAATGACGAAAGGGATAAACTGACAAAGGCAAAGCACAATTCGACCAGTGGCAAAGACAGCAAAACGAGCAAACAGAACGCTAAAGCTAAATCATCCGCCTCCTTTCCATCTTCTTCCTCTTCTTTATCTACATTCGTTCCTTCAGAGACGACTACCACCACAACGACCACCACCACCACCACCACCACCACCACCACCACCTCAAAGCCACACCAAAAGAAGTTGACCACCAACAAAGGCGTTTCAAAAGGCGACCGTCAGTGCTGCCCAAAATGCGGGATACCTCTTAAATACTCGAGTATACTGCCACCAAATAAGGAGGTAAAGGTGAAGAAGCACCTTTACCGGTGCAGTTTTCCATCGCCTCGCTCCCAGCAGCCCACCTGCACCTTTTCTGCCGCCGAAAAGGACGACGTCCTGGAGCACGTCATTTGCGCACACTCTACGGGCCGACAACTGCGCAAAAGAGCAGAAAGTGGGGAAGACAAGAAAATGGCGACAAAAGTGTGTGGAAGCGGAAAGACGACTGCTCGAGGCGGCAGCGGCAGGCCCCTGAGCCCTGCTCTTCAGCGAAAATCCCCTCAGCAGTACATCCACACCGAGGAGGAGATGATGGTCCAACCGCTAAAATTACTTAAGGTCTCTTGTTCTTGTTTGTCTTCTGCTGCTAAAACAAACAAAAGAGGAGGAGAAGAAGAAGAGGAGGAGGAAGAAGAAGAAGAAGAGACAGAAGAAGAAGAAGAAGAAGAAGAAGAACTTTAGACACCTTTGAGACTTCAACACGTCATCACTACGCCTTACAAAATATAACGAGTTGTATGATTGCATTATTTAAAACATGTACAACTTGCACACTCATATTGGTTACACATATGTAGCAATTGCACCCCTACTACTTTCTTTTCAATATATATTTTTTTGATTTTTATTTCAATCAACATGTAACTTTTTCAAAATTCATTTTACCTAATATAACTTTTACAAAATGTATTTTTTTCACCTAAATCAAATACCTTTTTTGTGTTGTCTAATGTACGATAACGCATCTCCACATAATGCGCATCGGATTGCTAAATATGCAATCCTTTCCTCATATACAACCTCACAGCCACCGATCATCGATGAGATCCTGAAGAGAGTTAACTACGCCGAGCATCGACCTCACCCGTTTGCTAACGAACATCACGCCATCTCAGCTTCGAGCATCTCTCCTGCTCAGTATATAAGCTCTGGCAACACAAGCACTCTTCACGCAGTGAACGCAATCACAACACCTTCACCTCCACTCGCGTCCCGGTGAACACCACCGGTCATCAACACAGGAAGATGGTCTACGAAGCAACGCACTCCTTTCCTTTCCTTTCCTTTCCGCTCGTAACCAATAAAGGCTTCACAGCCACAAAAGCCCATTCTGCCTCTTTGCCTGTTTAATGGAGTCGCGTTAGACGATCAACTTAACTTAGTCAGCCTCACGGCCGACCAACGATCCTCTACACTGTTTTACCCTGAAAAACTATTTAATTTTTGATGGTGTGAGCAATTAGTTTGTGTGTGTAAGCATTTACCTAATAACAAGGCCACTGCTAGTACTACTGCTATGATTTTATGCATATTAGCAGGCGTTGTTCAATAATCGCAACAATTATTGTAAAATTGTAAATGCGCACCACGCGCATACACAAGTGGTGGCACTGGTGGAGAGAAACGAGAAATTTTCTCTACTAAACTGAGCAAACAATGGGAAAACAGGTAGCTTTTGCAACTGCCAGTAATCACAGCCTGAGCAATGCCGTCCACCACTAAAGACGGCAATTTCACACAACTCAAAAGTCAAAGTCAATCTTGGTTGCGCATGAAACTGCATAAATTATCTCGCCTCTCTCTCTCTCTCTCTCTCTCTCTCTCTCTCTCTCTCTCTCTTTCTCTTTGAGAACGTTTTTGCCACGTTTCATGTTTTCTTTTCTTTCTCTTTATTTCCTTTTTAGCACAACTGCCCTTCGGCTGTCGTCGTGCCAAATACAACTATTGCGCTACACTGGGTGCTACACAGTGTGTATTTGAACAAACGTTCACAACAACTTTTTTCAATGAAAACAGAAAGTGAGATAAACTGTACTACAACAACAACAACAACAACAACAACAATTTGAGTTGTTTGAAAATACTTCCATGTAAGCAGAAACTCTTAGTTTGTGTAGAGTATATCACGTTTATCTTGTTAACAGTTATATTTACAAATATTTTGTTTATTCAACAGGGCCAAAAATGCTGCTTACAATTATCATCGGCATTTTATCGTGTCCCACAACAACTCTAATTCTTTTATTCCTTTTGTGGTGACGCCACAGGGTGTAAGGCTCCCATTGAAGTCAACTTTTCCGACTTCTTCAACTACTATTCCACTTAGGCCATCTGTTTATTTTTCTCACACTTTAAATCAACAAAACGTCGCTGTCATCACCAACGCCAGAACTAAAAATATTTCTTCAATTACAGCCACCAACACTCCTACTTCAGCCACCCTTTAAAAAATGCAAAAATTTCACATAATTTATCTTTGTGAAAACTGCAAAAAACCTTTCAAGTGCAAATTTTGCTCTAAATATAAAGGTTTTCTAAAAGGCGACGTCACACAACACATTAAGAATATACACCTAAAAGAACTGCCACAAAATAAACACCCAAACGATTTTGTTAAAGTAAGCCAAGTTTTCTTAAATTACGAGAAAGAAAAGCTGAAAAAACAAAAGAAAAAGATAATGAGTGTTTCTCTTTAGATTTTCTGTTCTGAAAGTTTTTTTTGTAATAAAGTTTTGTTTTGCACACAAAAATTGCTGGGATAGTTAAGGTGTTTTCAGTATCAGAGCTCACCAATGCCGTCGTGAACGACAACGGTTGTAGTGATAACCGCTACGTTGTGGTGTACGTAGGGCAGTGGAGTAGTGGCATGAAGTCAATGCGCCTGAGCCGAGTCCCCTCCAGTTGGCTACTGGCACGCGAGCTAGCTTTTTCGAGCAGTGAAGCCTTCTGCCACTACCACACTGCCCTACGTACACCACAGGGTAGCGGTTACCACTACGACAGTTGTCGTAGACAACGACGGTTGCACCTGCAAGCACTGACCTTGTATGGAGTAATTGAATGAGAATTGGATGCTGCAGTATGAGACAAAGAAGCGCGAAAGAGACTGAGCGAAGACGCAGTTTTTGAGCGCGGATGTGTCGGGGCCCCCGGAGTTGAAGCATCGTCACGTCACCGATCACGGCAATTGTACATCACTATGTTATAATTGCACAATAATTGCCATTTTAATTTTTGCTTTGTTTTTCACAAAAAAACGCACTTAAACAATTTGTAAATGGCAAATACACTATCACAAATACAGCAAATAAAAAAAACGTAAAAAAAATGCAAAATAAAATATGTAACGAGCGCTTGTTATGAGAAAGAACAATGCGCGTTCCTTATGAATAAATAATAGTAAACTGTTATATGATTTACTAATTTTGATTTTGATTCTATTTTAATAAGTATTTTGTGTTTTATATTAAGCGTTGGTATTTGAGAAAAAACGTTGCGCTTGTTTTAAAGGTTAATTACGGTAATTTGGGTTTTATATTTGCTAATTTAAATTATTATTTTAATCTACTTTATATTCGGCATTTAATATTCTTCAATTCTTATTTTGTGGCTAAACTGAATAAACACTCAAACAGCTTCACACTTGTTCACTGATTACAGAGAACGACTTTATATTTGCCAGTGAAAGTTTCTGGCGAGGTTATTACTAAGTTGACCTGCAAACAACAGAACAGGTGGTTACAAGTGGTGTCTATCGTCAGGCATCAGCGCACAGTGCTGACCGCGCCCGATGAACGACTGACCTCTCCTTTCCCCCCTGACAAACAGGGAATGCAAAAGGAAAGAGGGTAGCTTGTCAAGTTGAGTGATTGTTTGTCTGCAGAACAAAGACTGCAGGCAAGCTCACTCAAGAATTGGTCCTTTAAAGTGGTTGTGTGAGGAGTTGAGGGGTCGTGAGCAAGGAGATTTCTGGAGCTGGAGATTGCTGGAGATTATTGAATCATAAATGTAAACACAAAAAACCATATGAAATTATTATATGAAAACTTTAACTGGCTGTAATAATTATTCTCAAAAGTCAAATCTTTCTAAATTAAACGCCAATAAGTAGATATCCGTTAGTTTAGTATTCAGGCAAAAACCGCAACTCGATAACTTGTACGGTGTGTTTTTTAAAGTCAAAACAATACGTATAAAACTTATTCGGAAAGTTCGAATTTATGATCTTAAAAATGCACCCGATGTTTGAAACATTCCAAATTTGGTATCATTAGAAAGATGCTATTTAGCTTGTTTGTTGTGTAAAAACCGTTTCTCGATATCTTAAACGATGCAATTTATAGAAACAAAAAAGTGCGTTTGGAGAAATGGAGAAACATCATTTTTTTAGGGAAGTAAGATAAGATATAAAATGCAATTTATACAAAATTAAAAATATGCAATTTACCTAGTAAAATTGTCATGTTTTAGTTGCTTTTCGTTCCACTGAAAAACATCGATTTCTTCTAGAATATGACTACGTTCGTTTGTGAAGCAATTTTGACACATGAACTTGTCGCACTCCAAACACTTGATGTGCATTCTTGAGATTTTTTTAAATTTATCTTGTGATTTGTTGTGACTGATTTTTCTAAAAATCTAACTGCACGTTTGACAGATTTTTGCGTGTGTGTCGCATACTGGAACAAGGTAATGAAAATTTGACGATCCACTGGAAATTTGGATTGTGCAAATGGCATCGTCTTCTGTAAATTGCTTTTTCACATGCTGACTAATCATATCTTTTTTATTTCTGTAGTTGCTTTATATTTATTTGTAAAAAAACTAGAAGCCTTTAGCTTCAAAATAAATTTAAAAACGTTAAAAAACTTAAAGGTTTATTATTAAAACTTGTTTTTTAAAAACGAGCAACGAAAATTAAATAAAAAAGCGTTGAGTGAGAGTGAACACAAGCATACATAGTCCAGATTGACTTTAAATGGCAAAGAATAGCTGTCTATACACACAAACAGGCGACGTAACTTCGAACTCTCAAAGCCACTTCGCTAGCGGCCTATGGGCCGCTACTTTAATTTTTTTCATTTTATAGATGCAGTATGACGAATTGCTTGGCAGCTTTTATGTTCAAAAAATTTATTGTTTGCAATAGTTGCAAAAACGGTAAATTAGAATTTGCATAGTGTTAATTTCGTAATAAAATATGCTAACTGTTGTTTGTTATGCGCTATTTTGCTGGGAAGTTACACTTTAACAAGCTAAAAAAATATAAAGAAACAACAACAAAAATGAAGTTTATGAATCAAATCAGCATTCAACTAGTTCAGTAGAAATTAAACAAAATAGTCTAAACAATTACGTCAATTGGCACATGGTATTAGTTTTGTTGTTTAATTTTAATTTGCCTTAGATGCTTTAAGTTTTTTATATCAACGAACAGATGGCGCCAGTTTTTTCATACGTTTTTATTCGGTTCAATGGAACTCAAGTAAAATATTCTTGTTTTTATTTAAAAATGTTATTTTTTGTATTTTTTAAGGAGTTTTAATGTTTGCAAAACAATATTATGTTAACAATAAAACTTACAACAAGAAAAAATATGAATTAACAAAACAATAGACAACATCAAACAAACAACGTCCCGTTACAGCATTAACAACAACGATTCTATTTACAACTAAATTATTAAACAATTTGAAACATTTATTCAATAAAAACACAATTAACTGTTTTTTGCAGTTTGTTTTCAATAACACTAAAATATTTAACCAACTTGTTTTTTAGGAAAGGCAAAAAAGTTAGGGAAAAGTTGGGTTAAAACAGCAATTGAATTTAAAAAACACAAATAATTGCTGTAGAATAATTTCAAAATTTTTGTTAGAAACTCAAAGTAAATTATTGTCATCAAAAATTTATTTTAATTTTTACAAAAAAACTGATTTTGTTCGTATCTAATTGAATTTACTTTAAAATTTATACGCGACAGCATTTACATCATTGTATGTTCGTATTGTATTTTTTCATAAAACAAAAAATTTTTTGCAACACAATGAACACTTTATTAAAATCAGCGTTTGTTTTTTGTTCACATTGCTGACAGTTAACAACTTTTTTAATGTGTGTATAAAATTGATGATTGTGTTTAGTGCATCTGATTGCATGTTAACGACGGTTTGTTTTTTTTGTTGTGAAAAAATGATATAATGGTGGTATTGTGTTTTGTTTATTGTATGCCATTTTTAGTGCATATAGTGTCAATGTGAGCAAATTTAGTGTAAACGCAAATCACATTTTTTTATTTATTAATTTTTACACAAAAAACACACAAAATTTTATGTTATTAAACATCAAATAAGCATTTTTTGCACATTCAAAAATAAAAATTAACAAACAAACCATTTTATAAAAGTTTTTTTTGAAACGATGAAATATTATTTCAAGATTTTTTTGTTTAAAAAATTTTTGTTAAGTATTAAAACACGTTAAAACAACACTGACAAACACTCTTACAATTTTGGTTTGTTGGTGGCAGCCAGTGTGAGTTGGTCAATTGCTTTTTAGTTCTTAAGTTTGTATCTATCCAAACAAAATTGACACTTTGTACTTTTTTGTAGCACGTTTACAAACACATCATTGATAAGTTAAACATTATGAAATTATTGCGTACGCGTTTGCATTCAAAATTCAAACGTTTTTTAGCAGTTATAAGTATAAAAGAGTGATCACAAGTGCCCATAAGGATTGGCCCCATTTTTTTCACACTCCCAAATAATGTTGAGTAATGCCTTGTTAAAAAGGTAAATTTGAGTAGATTATACATAAAAAATATCAGAATCAAG